>Ga0114933_10000043_pt1 | contig 155208 bp, 177 predicted proteins | sample 4SBtaG_FD_89691 | JGI IMG/M metagenome (GOLD analysis project Ga0114933, IMG submission 89691) | Deep subsurface microbial communities from Kolumbo volcano to uncover new lineages of life (NeLLi) - 4SBTROV12_W25 metaG | ecosystem: Environmental > Aquatic > Marine > Volcanic | place: Kolumbo...
AGGTTCAAATAAAAAAAATTAACCTTATATACGAGAAACTTAGACTTATACGTTAAAATTAATTATGAAATTTTTAAATATTATTAGACATGCTAAAGCAGAACAAGTACTTGCTGAGAAGAAGGATTTTTTAAGATGTCTTTCAAAAAGGGGTATAAATGATATAAAAAACCTAGATAATTATTTACTTCAGTTTAATTTTAAGAAACATAAGATTATTTGCTCTACTTCTATAAGAACTAAAAAAACCCTTTCGTTTCTAAAAAATAGTTTAAATCCCGATAGTAAGATAATCTATTCCTTTGATTTATACCTTGCTACTTTTAAGAAATTGCTAAATATTGTTGAAAGTGAGAGTAAAAATACAAATATGATAACTTTAATTGGCCACAACCCTGGTCTAAGTGACCTGCTTTCTTATTTAGTAGGAAATTATGATATAAATGATATGGGTACTTCTTCATTTGTATCTCTTACGTTCGATAAGTCAAAAAAGGCTGACTCATATGAAGGGTCGGCTAAAATAGAAAGTTTTATTCAATCTAAAAATGACTCTATTATTAATTTATAGCATTTAGTTGTATTTAATTGAGATAGAGTTAGTATGAATCAACTATTATGTCAGAAAATATAAGAAACATAGCGATAATTGCTCATGTAGATCACGGAAAAACTACATTGACGGATGCACTGCTGAAGCAATGTGACAGTGGTCTTATGAAAGAGTCAGATAAAGATTCTGAACTACTTATGGATACTGGCGACCTTGAAAAAGAAAGAGGTATTACAATACTTGCTAAACCAACGTCTGTTCAGTATAAGGAAACTAGAATAAACATAATAGATACGCCTGGCCATGCTGATTTTGGTGGAGAGGTAGAAAGAGTCCTTGATATGGCAGATGGAGTCCTATTGCTAATTGACTCAGCAGAAGGACCAATGCCTCAAACTAAATTCGTACTAGGTAAAGCACTAGCACAAGGTCTAAATCCAATAGTTATAATTAACAAAATAGATAGATCTGACTCGAGGCCGGATGATGTTTTAAACGAAGTATTTGATTTATTTGTATCATTAGATGCAAACGATCAACAACTAGATTTTCCTGTTTTATATGCAGTTGGAAGAGATGGGTGGTGCGCTAAAGAGTTAGATGATCCAAGAGAAAATGTAAAACCCTTACTTGATTTAATATTATCACATGTCCCTACTCCCAAAGTTTTTATTGATAAACCGTTTGCAATGCTTGCAACGTTACTTGATTCTGATCCCTACCTTGGAAGATGTTTAGTTGGAAGAGTAATACAAGGATCAGCAAATATTAATGAAACTGTAAAAGTAATTAATCTAAATGGGGAAACAGTTGAGTCAGGTAGGCTTACCAAGCTTCTTAGATTTGATGGGATGGCTAAAGTTGCGGTAGATAAGGTCAGTGCTGGTGAAATAATATGTATAGCTGGATTAAATAAAGCAACTGTTTCTGATACAATTTGTCTTCCCTCTGTAACTGAACCATTAAAATCAACACCAATTGACCCCCCTACCATGTCCGTAACGATTTCAGTAAATGATTCCCCTCTTGCAGGAATGGAGGGTAAAAAAGTAACCTCGACTTTGATAAGACAAAGACTCCTGGCTGAAGCGGAAACGAATGTAGCTATTAGTTTCACGGAAAATCCAAACAGAGATGCATTTGAGATAAGTGGTCGAGGTGAGCTACAACTTGGGGTATTAATCGAGCAGATGCGTAGAGAGGATTTTGAACTAACAATAGGAAGACCTAGAGTTTTATTTAAGAAAGATGAAAAAGGAAAGACCACTGAACCTATAGAGGAAGTCATAATTGATGTTGATGAGGAGTATTCAAGTTCAGTTATCAATGGAATGAATAAAAGAAAAGCCGAAATGGTGGATATGAGAACAGCTGGAGCAGGTAAAACAAGATTAATTTTCCATGCTCCTTCCAGAGGATTAATTGGCTATCAGGGTAAACTTCTAACTGAAACCAGGGGGACTGCTGTAATAAACAGACTTTTTCACAGCTATGATCATTACAAAGGTGAAATACAAAGCAGGAAAAATGGAGCTTTAGTATCTGCTGAAACTGGAACAAGCGTCGCTTTTGCAATTTTTAAATTACAAGATAGAGGATCCATGTTTATAGGGCCACAAGTCAAGGTATACCAAGGTATGATTGTGGGACAAAATAACAGAGATAATGACTTGGATATAAATCTTATTAAAGGTAAGGCCCTAACTAACATGAGAGCATCAGGAAGTGATAAAGCTGTTGTATTAACACCACCAAAAGTAATGTCACTAGAAGAGATTATGGCCTACATAAAGGATGATGAATTAATTGAAGTTACCCCCAAGAATTTAAGATTAAGAAAGAAATTTCTTTGCCCTCATGAAAGAAAGATAAATTCTAAAGTTGCATAAATTCTATAAAATTAATTTATAATTAAACTATGTTTATTCCAATATTTTCTGATTTAATAAAATTAAGAATTAGAAGTGATAAATTTACAAAATATTTAACTATATATCTAACTTTAGCTGCCCTATTCTATCTTTATAAAAGTGTCGCTTTAATTTATCTGTTAAATAGTTTTTTTATTTCATTTATTGCAATACTAGCATTTCCTTTGACAATTTTATTCTATCCACTAATGATTGTTTTCACAGAGAATTATAATGAATTTTTTTTGAATCAAGTTTTATTTTTTTATCTTCCATTAGCTTTACGATTAATATCAAGAAAAAGTAAAAGGAGATATTTTTAAATGTTAAAAACAACACTATTCCTTCTTATTTTTACATTGAACTCACATTCTGCTATTTTTAGAATGCCCCCAGAGAATCCAATACCTGAAAGTTTTGATCAATTTATTTTTGATAATTCGTTAAAAACTATAATTTTTTTAAATTTAAAAAAGCTAAAAGAAATAGATAAAATGGAATGCAGCAATGCTGACTGTAAATATTTTTTGGTAAGCCCTAATATTTTAGAGATTTATAAAAATGGTGAAAAAATTAGTTATATATTAAAACTTAAGAATTAATCAATATTAAGTGAATCGATCTGATTTATAACCTTTTGAGTATATAGTTCGCCTTCTTCGCTATAATTCCCTAAGAATCTTGCTAAAACAACTGGATCAACGGAGTCCCATAGGCTTAACTCTATGCTTCTAACTCTTCTTAGTTCGTAATACTTTTCGGAGGTATTTATATTTTCTAAATAGTCTTTAACGGAAGCACATAAATTTGGATATACGACAAGTCCGAACTTGGAGTCGGGGTTTGATTTTGGCTTCATATGTTCTTTATTTAAGTCCCAAGTTCTCATACCAAAAAAATTATTACCTTCTTTTGCAAATCTTGATTTCCCCCAATTCGATTCCAAAATAGCTTGAGCCAGAACTAACTTTAAGGGAACTTTCTCTTCTATTAAATAGTTTGCCTGTATAGAATTAGAGCACTTTGACACTTTATCAATAAATTTTTCATTACTAGTTTTTGCATTTAAATTAAAAGATATTAGAAGCAAGAAAAAAATAATTCTCATTATATGAATTTACTCATAAACATATAATTATCAAGAATATAAATTACTTTGACTTTATAGATTCAATTTTTGCTTTAATCTTAATTTTTTCATATTTTAATTTTTTTAAAATAGAGTCAGTAACATATGAGTTCCATGAATTTGAAATTTTTATATCAAGAGCTCTGTGCTTTGCTGTTAGATACTTAAGTTTACACTCTATGTCATCATCTACGGAATCAGTGTTCATTTAGTCACCTCCTCCTAAATCATAAAATTTATTTTTTCTTTTTAACGTTGTACCACAGTCAGGACATGAAGAAATTAAATCATATTCTTTCCTACTATGATTAATAATGTTAGATATTTTTTGCTCGATATTTTTAAATTGTAGGCATGATGGGCAATAGTTTTTACTTAAAATATCAGAACTTTTGATTTTACTTACTTCTTTGTTCAAAACATTCTCCTTAAAGCATAAAATGTGATGAGAACGAGAAAAAACAGAAGTCATGCAGTCCTAAAGTGCTTATAATTTTATTTTTATCAAATTTACCATGCAAATGTCAAGTATTTGAGTTAGAATCACTTTCATGGAATTAAAATGGCTATTAATATCCAGTGAAGGTAACTTAGATAGAAAAGGCTTTTGGATAACAATTTTAACATTAAACTTTTTTTCATTGATTTTAAACGAAATTGGCAATTCAATCTTTCTTGATATTGGGCAAGATAAGATCTCCTTTTTTATGTTTTTTCTTGTAAAAATGATTCCAAGATTATTAGGAATATTAATTCTAGTATTCTCTTTTTTTATTGCTAAAAAAAGGATAAACGACATTGGTTCATCTGAATGGGTTCCTATTGCATATGTTATCTCTTTATTCTTACCATCATTTTTATTAGCAGCAGGTCCATCAAATCTCTACATAATTTCTATAATCCTCCCTATTCTTATTACTTTTTACCTAGGCTTGGCCCCATCTAGGAAGAAATAATAAGAATAAAGTAAAATAATTTTTTTGAGTTAGAATAATTTATATGAATATAAAAGATTTAGATTTACAGTTTTTAAAATCTAAAACTATTCTTGTAACTGGTGCTTCTCGAGGTATCGGTAAAGCATTAGCCGAAAAGCTTCTTGATTTAGGTAATATTGTTATTGGGACTAGTAGAAATTTGAACTCACTTGAAAATCTAGCTGAAAAATTTACTAGAAATTTTTATCCAATGGAACTTGATCTTGAATCCACAGAAGCTATCACTAATCTAAGTGATGAATTAATTAAAAAATTTGAAAAAATTGATGTGCTAGTATGCAATGCTGGTGTACTTGGTGAAATAAAAAAAATAGAAGATTGCGATTATGAGACTTGGTGTCACACAATTAATATTAATCTAAACAATCAGTTTCTACTTGTAAAAAGTTTGCTACCTAGCTTAAAAAAATCAAAAAAAGGTTCAATTGTAATAATCAGCTCATCTGTTGGGCAAAATCCAAGAGAGAAATGGGGGGCTTATTCAATATCAAAACTAGGAATGGAGGGTTTATCTAAAATACTCGCCCAGGAGTTGGAAAGCGATAAAATAATAGTAAATACTGTTAATCCAGGTGGAACAGCAACTAGAATGAGGAAGCAAGCTATACCAGATGAGGACCAATCTAAAATCCCTCAACCTGAGGATATTCTCCCTATAGTATTATATCTTTGTAGTAATGAGGCTCATGTAAGTTCACAAAGCTTTAATGCCAGAGACTTCATCGGTCACTTGAAATTTTGAAAAAACTCAATATATTTCATTTGATAGCTAAGGGAGCAACTAATGCCTATTTATGAATATGAATGTTCAAAATGTGATAAGATTTTTGAAGAACTTCAATCCTTCAGTGATCCGGACATTAAGAAGTGTCCTCATTGCAAGGGAGGTAAAGTTAAGAAGCTAATATCATTATCTTCTTTCCAATTAAAAGGCGATGGATGGTATTCCACTGACTATTCAAAGAAACCAAAAGTTACTCATACGTCTGCTCCTTCAGAAGGTCAAGATGCAACTAAACAAGGAATTGATTCAGCCACCAAAAAAGATGGAAAAGCAGTTGCAGATTCAATTAGCAAGGATATTAAAAAAGCTAAAGGTTAGTTTGTTAAACTAGTTCATTCAATACTTTTAAAACTTTATTATTTTGGAAATCATCATTTACTTTTTCGTAGCTATGAACTGCTACTTCATTCTTTAATTGAAACCAGGAAGTACATCCCTTGGCTTCTTCTACATTATATTCTATTTTTTTTGCAAGCTTTACCTTAAAAACATCAAGCAAGTAGCATTTTAGAGGATTCTTTGGCCTAAAATTAAATCTATCTACCAAATAAGAACTCTCCCATATGTGAAAATTATCAAGAAGTTTAAGCTTATCAATAGAGGAAACTTCATAGCTACCAATAATTTTACCAAAGTGGGTAAGCTCACTCGTGCCGGAATAGTCCACTCTCCTATCTAATAGGTATTTAATATTACGAAAGTCTGGCTTCACTGTATCACTAGATTCATGTTCAAAAGTTGGGAAGAAGCCAAAGTAATCATTTTTTTCATCGAAATTTTTCTCATGAATCCCACCTTTTCTGAAAATTAAACATACTTTTTTATTTTCATAAAACTTAATTGCAGAAGACCATTCTTTTAGAATTTGTTTTATAACCATAATTGACCCCTTTATTAATTAATCCTTAAAAATGCGTATTTTCATACAAAAAACTTAAAAATTAGACTTATTAGAATTTAAATTCCAGTAAAATCTTACCTTTTTCATAAAAATATTATACATTAAAGTATGAACTTAAAATTAGATGATAAATTTGCTATTGTCTGTGCATCAACAAAGGGATTAGGTTTTGCCATTGCCAAATCACTTCTAGAGGAAGGTGCAGAGGTTGTCCTTTGTTCATCAAAAGATGTAAATATTGAAAAAGCTAAAAAAGACTTATTTGAATATGGATTTAAGAAGTTTCATATAGTCAAAGTAAACTTGTCTGAAGATGATGGTATCAAAAATCTTTTTAAATTTGCCACATCAAAAAGCAAGAAAATTGATATATTGGTAAATAATTGTGGTGGGCCAGATCCTGGAGATTTTGCAAACGTTACCGAAGACCAGCTAATTGATTCATTTAATAAAAATCTAAAAAATGTATTTATGCTTACAAAACTTATTTTACCTTTGATGGAATCAAATAATTGGGGAAGAATTGTTAATATTACATCTACTTCGGCAAAACAACCAATTGATAGTTTGCTCTTGTCTAATATAATGCGAGCTGCAGTTACAGGACTATCTAAGTCAATCTCTAATCAATATGCATCTTCTAATATAATGGTTAATAATGTTTTACCAGGAAGAATTTTAACTGATAGAATATTAGAAATTGCTGAGAAAAAAAGCAAAGAAAGTGGTATCAATCAAAAGGATATTTTGAATGCTTTAGGTCAAGATATACCAATTAAAAGAATTGGACGACCTGAAGAATTTGCACCAATTGTAACTTTTTTATGCTCTGATATGGCAAGCTATATTACTGGAAATTCAATTAATATCGACGGTGGATTGATTAAATCTTTATTTTAAGAACTCTTGGTGTAAATTTAGAGAATGACATTTAAAGATATTTTAACTAATCTAGATGACCAGGTACTGAAAGGATTAGTATTAAAGGTAAAAAACGAATGTATGAAGAAAGATATTCAATGGTCAGAAGTAAGAGTTTTCTTAAAGAATCTTAAAGACTATGATGAACAAATTTTTCTTGCTGTGTTAAATCTTGTAATTGAGAAGAAATACAAATAATGAAAGTTTACAACAACATACTTGAGACAATTGGTCAAACACCCATAATTAAGCTTGATAATTTATATGAAGGTCAAGAAGTAGAAATATATGGAAAGCTAGAAAGTCTTAATCCTGGTGGCAGCATAAAAGACAGAATATGCTTAAAAATGATTGAGGATGCTGAAGAAAAAGGTGTCATCAAGCCAGGAAAGACGACTATAATCGAGCCCACAAGTGGAAATACAGGCATTGGGCTTGCTCTTACATGTGCGTCTAAAGGTTATAAGTTAATTTTAACAATGCCAGAAGATATGAGTAATGAAAGAAGAGATATGCTTGTCGCTTATGGAGCTGAAGTAATCTTAACTTCTAAGGACAAACAAATGGAAGGTTCAATAGAAAAATCTAATGAACTTTTACAAGAAATTGAAGACTCATTCTCACCAAGGCAATTTAACAACCTTAGTAATCCCGAAGCTCATAAAAAAACAACAGCCTTAGAAATAATCAAACAAATGGATTCAGGAATCACATGTTTTGTAGCAGGAGTAGGAACTGGGGGTACTATTTCAGGGGTTGGTTCAACTTTAAAAGAGAAATTCCCATCTATAAAAATAATAGCTGTAGAGCCTTATGAGTGCCCTACTATATCTGATGGTGAATCAAGCCCTCATCTAATACAAGGGATAGGAGCTGGTTTTATTCCAGAAACCTTAGATCCAGAATCATATGATGAAATTTTGAAGATTAAAGGTGCTGAAGCAATTGAAATGACTAAGAAACTAGCCACTGACTATGGACTCTTTGTTGGTGTATCCGCGGGTGCCAATATTCTAGCATCGGTAATTGTAGCAAAAAGACTAAACAAGGGTGATAAAATAGTAACTATTTTATGTGATACAGGTGAAAGATATCTAAGCACTGGTATCTTTAGCTAGTTTTTTTAGGTATATTACGTTTTATGAACAACAGTTTTTTAAAAAATCTTTTTGTTTGGTTTATTATATTTGCTTCCTTGATGGGAGCATATCAAATAATTTCTGAGGGTAAGAAGCAATATTCTGATTTGAAGTATAGCGAATTCTTAAATGTAGTCGAATCTGATCAAGTTTTACAAGTTGAAATTAAAGGTAATGAAATAACCGGTGAATTCTTAATCCCTTCTGGCGATGGCAAACCTGAGTACTTTAAAACCTATGGTCCTGTAGGAGAGGAGCTACTAGGGAAGTTGACGGCAAAAAAAGTTAATTTTAATTTTATTTCCGATCAAGAAAGTGGATTTTTAGGATTCTTAGTTAACTGGGGACCAATGATTTTCTTAATCATGATAATGATTTTCTTCTTCAGACAAATTCAGGCTGGTGGTAAGGGAGCTATGAGTTTTGGAAAAAGTAAGGCGAGAATGTTAAACAAAGAAGACAATAAAAAGAATTTTAAAGATGTTGCTGGCATAGATGAATCAAAAGATGAAGTTCAAGAAATTGTTGATTTTCTAAAAAATCCAAAAAAATTTACAAATCTAGGTGGGAGAATACCTAAAGGTATACTTCTAGTTGGGTCACCAGGAACAGGTAAAACTCTTCTAGCAAAAGCTATTGCCGGTGAAGCAATGGTTCCTTTCTTTATAATCAGTGGAAGTGATTTCGTTGAAATGTTTGTAGGTGTCGGTGCATCTAGAGTTAGAGATTTATTTGCTCAGGCCAAAAAAAATTCACCATGTATTGTTTTCGTTGATGAACTTGATGCTGTTGGTAGGCACAGAGGTGCTGGACTAGGAGGTGGTCATGACGAAAGAGAGCAAACCTTAAATCAACTTTTAGTCGAAATGGATGGTTTTGAATCAACTGAAGGAATCATAGTTATGGCTGCTACTAATAGACCAGATGTACTTGATCCTGCTCTTCTAAGACCAGGTAGATTTGATAGGCAAGTAGTTGTCCCTAGACCAGATGTTAAAGGTAGGGAAGAGATATTAAAAGTTCATACAAGAAATACCCCTCTGAGTAAAGACGTGGACTTAAAAATTGTTGCTCGCTCTACTCCTGGTTTCTCTGGGGCAGATATAGAGAATCTAGTTAATGAAGCTGCTTTGAAAGCCGCAAGAAGTGACAACGCATCCCTAACTATGGATGATTTTGAATTTGCAAAAGATAAAGTGATAATGGGTGCTGAACGTAAGAGCATGGTAATTAGTGATCATGAAAGAAAAGTTACCGCATATCATGAAGCAGGTCATGCTTTAGTTGCTAAACTAACACCAGGTACTGACCCTGTTCATAAAGTTACAATAATCCCAAGAGGCATGGCACTCGGTCTTACTCAGCAACTTCCTGCTGAGGATAAATATATGCTTACTAGAGATTATTTACTTAAAACCATAGCTGTACTATTAGCCGGTAGAGCTGCCGAAGAAATTATTTACAATGAAAGAACAACTGGTGCAGGAAACGATCTGGAAAGAGCTACAGAAATGGCTAGAAAGATGGTTACAGAATGGGGAATGTCTGAGAAAGTTGGACCAATAAGGTTAGCTCAAAAAGAAGGAGAAGTTTTCCTTGGCAAAGATATGTCATCTAGAACTGATTATGGTGAAGCAACAAGCCTTGAGGTTGATTCAGAAATTAAACAAATATTAGTAGCCCAATATAATTATGCAATAAATTTATTAAAAGATAATGAAAAAATACTCCATGATTTGGCAAATCTTTTGCTGGAAACAGAAAGTGTTGATGCCAAACAACTTGACGAATTATTAGGAAACAAGAATCCTTCTACTCCACCAGATGATACTACATCAGGGACGCCTTCAAGTTCAGAGAACAAAAATACAAATGATTGGAGTAGTTTTAATCCAGGTACAACTACAGCATTAGAGAATATAAAAGAATAATTAGAAATGTACCTTCAAATTAATAAAAAAAAATTCAACTTAACTAAGTCCCCTTTGATTGTTGGTATTCTGAACTTAACTCCTGACTCTTTCTATGATGGAAATAAATACAAATCTCGATATTCAATTTTAAAAAGAGTTGAACAAATTATAAAAGAAGGTGCCGATATACTAGATATTGGTGCAGAATCTACAAGACCTAAGTCAAAGAGAATATCTTTAAAAACTGAAAAAGAAAGATTAATAAATAATACTATTCTTATTCGTAAAAATTTTTCGATACCAATATCTATTGATACGATGAAAAGTGAAATAGCAGATATTTGTCTGAATGAAGGAGCTAATATTATTAATGATGCTACGGGTTACCGTTTTGATAATGAAATGCCAAATGTTATATCAAGGAATAATGCTGCTGTGATAATAAATCATACATCGGATTTACCTAATCTAATGCAATCTAAAACAAAATATAAAAATTTAATAAAAGACATTAAAACAGATTTGAAAAATAAGGTTAAGACTAGTATTAAGATGGGAATCAATCCCCACTCTATTGTTGTCGATCCAGGAATTGGATTTGGAAAGACAGTCAAACAAAATATTACTTTAATTAAGAAAGCTGAAGAGTTCTCAAAACTTAAATTACCAGTAATGTACGGTGTATCAAACAAGTCCTTTTTGGGAGAGATTTTAAACATAAAAATTCCAAAAAATCGTACCAATGCTTCTGTTGTTACAGCTTGTTTTTGTCTTAACAATGGGGCGAACCTTCTTAGGGTACACAACATTAAAGAAACAAGAGAAATGATTAAAATCTGGCAGGAGTTAGAAAATGTTCGGAACTGATGGAATAAGAGGGTTTCCTAATCAGGGCTATTTTATAAAAAAGAATTTAATAAAAATAGGATATTCATATGGATGCTTTTTAAAGAGAGCTTCTAGTACATTAAATGTTTTTATATCGAAAGATACACGAAAATCTTCAGATTTCATCGAATCAAATTTGATAAAAGGGTTAAATCAAGCAGGGCTTAATACAATTTCTTTAGGTATTTTGCCAACATCATCTCTCTCAATTTTTACTGAAAAATACCCTTATTCTGCTGGAATTATGATTACCGCATCTCATAATGGCCACGAATATTGTGGCATAAAGTTTATAAATTTAAATGGTGAGAAAATATCCTCGCGCGATGAAAAAGAAATTGAATTATTGTTTAAAAGAAAAAAAATTAAGAAAATCATAAATGTGAAGAATATAAAATATCCTAATGCTATTTCTGAATATGTAAATGAAATAACAGATAAAATTCCATGTAGCCCCCCTAGCCTTAAATATTGTGTTGATGTCAGTAATGGTGCTTCATACAAAGCTACATCAATGATTTTAAAAAAATTAGGTCATAATTTCTCAATAATTTCAAATAAACCAAACGGTGAAAATATAAATAGGAAATGTGGTGTTGAGAATCTGAGCAAAATATCAAAATATATAATAAAAAATAAATTAGATTTTGGCGTAGCAATAGATGGAGATGCAGACAGAATTGTTTTTATAGATAAGAATGGTGAACCAATTCAAGGTGATAAAATCATCACTTTCCTTGGCTTAAATATACTAAAAAAGGGATCAAAATTAGTTACTACTATAATGACTAACAGTGCAGTTGAAGATAGTCTCAAAAAAAATAATATACAAATAATTAGGACAGATGTAGGTGATAAAAAAGTATATGAAATGATGAAGAAAACTAAATCAATTTTTGGTGGTGAAAACTCTGGACACTATATTATAAAAAGCTTTTTAAATACATCAGATTCAAATCTAACACTATTATTTGTATTATCATTATTAAATAGAAAAAATCTTAAGTTTGATTATTTTGATAAAATTAAACTTAACCCCAGTCAATTAAAAAGTTTTACCGTGAAGAGTAAAAAGCCATTGGATAAGATTAATGATTTGGAAATATTTAAAAAAAGTTTTAAATCAAAATATAAATCAAAAGGATACTTAAATATAAGATATTCCGGAACTGAAAATAAGATTAGAATACTTATTCAAGGTTTAAATTTAAAAGATTCAGATAATGAGATAAATGAATTTAAAAATATAATAAAGGAAATTCAATGAAACGAAAACTAAACATTAATATAGATCATATAGCGACTCTAAGGCAAGCTCGCCTTGGCTCTTTTCCTGATCCTATAGATGCTATAAAGATAATTAAGGAAGTTAAAGCAGATGGTGTAGTTATGCATCTTAGAGAAGATAGAAGACATATTCAATATAATGATTTAGTAAAATATAGAAGTAAATACAAATTTCACTTAAATCTAGAGATGGCTGCAACTAATGAAATGATTAATATAGCAAATAAAATTAAGCCCGATGTCGTTACCTTTGTTCCAGAAAAAAGATTAGAGCTTACAACTGAGGGTGGATTGAATATTAAAAAAAAATATACCCAACTTGTCAGTCTAACTAGAAGATTATCAAAAGGTATTAAAGTTATGTTTTTTATCGATCCTGTAAAATCACAAATCGATAAAGCTTTAGAAATTGGTGCTTATGGAATAGAGATTAATACAGGTAGATACTCTGAGTGTAGTCCAAAGATAAGAAATAAAGAACTCTTAAAGATAAAAGAAGCGGCTAAGTATGCAGATTCATTAAATTTATATACAGCAGCTGGACATGGGCTAAATGAAGGCAACTTAAAAAAGTTAATTAAAATAAAAGAAATTTCTGAATATAATATTGGTCATAGTATTATAAGTAATGCGATTTTTCATGGCTTACATGTCTCAATAAAAAGAATCCAGGATATAATAAATAGTAATGATTAATGGAATTGGCACTGACATTTTAGACATACGAAGATTTGAAAGGCTTTATTTAAATTGGGGTAATCGTTTGGTAAGTAGATTATTTAATAAAAATGAAATACCTTCATATTATTCCAAAAAAAAATTTATTCAAAGTTTGGCTGGTAAATTTGCTGCAAAAGAAGCGATTTCAAAAGCTTTTGGTACCGGAATTGGTTCTGTTATCGGATTTAAAGATATTAAAATTCTCAAAAATAAAAATGGTGCTCCCACTGCTTCAATTGATAATATAAATGACAAAGTAATTCATATATCTATATCTCACAGCGATTACTACGCAATAGCCTTCGCAATTTTGGAGAAAAAATGAATGATACAATTTTTGGGAAAATAATCAGGAAAGAGATACCTGCTGATATTATTTATGAAGACAAAAATACTTTGGCTTTTAAAGATATAAACCCCCAAGCTCCAATTCATATATTAATAATCCCAAAAAAGCTAATTGATATGCCTCAAAATGTAACTAAAGAGGATAACGAAATTTTAGGTAATCTTTTTTTTGCAGCGAAAGAAATAGCTAAGAAACTCAATGTTACAAATGGATATAGACTAGTAATGAATAATGGTGAAGAAGCTGGTCAATCTGTCTTTCACATACATCTTCATTTTTTATCAGGTAGGAAATTAAATTGGCCACCAGGTTAAATTATAAAGGGATAAAATATTTAGATTCATTAAAGAATAGTAAAAAACCTGGTTTAAATAATTTATTTAAGATTCTATCTTATCTCAATAACCCACAAAATTTATTAAAAAACAAAGTCATAATTTCAGGAACTAATGGAAAAGGTACCGTAGCCCAAATACTAAATAGAATATATATTGATGGTGGATACAAGGTTGGACTTTATACTTCACCTCATTTACTAAATATTAATGAAAGAATTAAAATCAATGATAAAAAAATTACATTTCCTAATTTAAACAAGTATATAAATATAATAATTAAAGTAACCAAAAGAATAAAAGTTAACTTAAGTTACTTTGAACTTTTAACTGCGGTATCAATACTATATTTTTCTAAAGCTAAAAACGATATAAATATCTTTGAAGTAGGATTAGGTGGAAGATTTGATGCAACAAATGTAATTAAATCAAAAATAGGAATCATAACAAATGTTGAAATGGATCATATGGAATACTTAGGTGATACTATTGAAAAGATTACTTATGAAAAGATTGGAATAATTAATAATGAAAGTACCTTGATTACATCTGTTAGACCAAGGTCAATCAGGACAATAAAAAAGTTTTGTAAAGAAAACGATACTAAAATTTTTAGATTAAATAACGACTTTCATGTTGAAAGCAAAAATAATCAAAATCAATACATATCTGGCAAAAATAAAATAAACTTTAAAACTAAACTTGAAGGCACTCATCAATTAAATAATATTAGTGTTGCACTTAAAACTACAGAAGTTATAAAAGACTTATACAAACTAAATGTAAACAAGAATCAAATAATTAATTCAGTTAAAAATGTTAGTAATCCTGGCAGGTATGAGGTTATTAGTGATAACCCTATGTTAATAATAGATGTTTCACACAATATTCACTCAATAGAAACATTAATTAAAAACTTTCAGTTAAAAAATCCAGATAAGAAAGTAAATATTGTATTGGGTATGTTAAAAGAAAAAAATCCTATAAAATGTATAAATCTTCTTTTAAAGATAGCAAAAAAAATCTATTTAACCGAGGTACCTAATCCTAGAACTTTTAACCCTAATAAAGTGGTAGAACTGCTAAAAAACAAAAGAATTTCTTATATATCAAATGATGAAATACCAGCTTTATTAAATAAAAAAGATGACTTAATACTTACAGGATCCATATATCTAATAGGATCGCTTATAAAGAAAAAGTATGTTAGATTAAAAAAATAAGTTTAGTGAGGTGATTTATGTCAAAAGTTGCAATTGTTATTTTAGCTGACACTGCTGGTCCAGGTGATTTTGGGAGAGCAGTTAATGGATTAATGACAGCTAAAGAATTCAAAGAAGCAGGTGATGAGGTCCAAATAATCTTTGATGGAGCTGGTACAAAGTGGATTGGCAAATTCAACGAAGAAGGGAGCAAGTATGGCCCATTGTTCGAATCTGTAAAAGATAAAGTTACAGGTGTATGTGGATATTGCGCAGGTGCTTTTAAAGTAAGCCAAGATGCTTCAGATAATAATATTAATCTTATAGATGAATATGATGGTCATCCTAGTTTTAAAAAACTTGTTGATGAGGGATTTACAATCTTAACATTTTAAAGTTTAGAAGAGGATATTCTATAGTCCTCACCCTTAAGCTCTAATATGTGGCACATTTCATAGATTCTTGAAATGTTTCTTTTACCTATTTTGTAATCTAAAATTTGATTTGAATCAGTTGCTTTAAAGTTTTTTCCATTCAAAAAAGCCAAGTTTGAATTAAAAATAGTATGTTTTTTTGAATTATATCTCTTAGCTACAATATTATCGAGAACACTTATCTCCCACTCACTCATTCTAGTTGCTCCTAAATCGTCTATAACCATAATGTCATAATCACACAGTGTCTCAACATACTCTTTTTCCGACAGACCTTTAACATATATGTCTTTAATATCAGATAGCAAATCTCTAAACTGCTTAAATATAGACTTTTGATTATATGCAAAAATAAGCTCGGTTAATATAGAAACAGACAAATGGGTCTTACCAAGTCCTGGAAGCCCCACAAAGAAAGGTGGGAGCATTTTTGGGAAATTATCCAAATATTTAATACTATACTCCAGCGCATTTTGAATAGATTTTTCTCTAATTACCCAACCTCCGTTATCCAATTTAAGATTTTTACATTTTGAATATCTTGCAGGTATGCCAGACGAATTGTAAACGTTAATCTTCTTTTTTCGAGAACAAAATGAAACAGTATCATTAAAATAGACTACACCCATACCTTCACATTCAGCCCCCTTTAAATCACATTCTTCACAAATGAATTCATCCCTACTTTTAACTTTTGATAAATCATTATTAGAATAAAATTCGAGATTCTTTAAAAGTTTATAATCATTGTATTCAACTTTATTATTTGGCTTCATGTTTCAGACCTAAAAGTATTAATCATCCTTTGAATAGTTTTTTTATAATCTTTGGTTCCAAAAAGACCGGTACCAGAAACAATTATGTTTGCACCAGCATTTGTTAGTTTTGATACGTTCGAGACTTTGATACCTCCGTCAACTTGAATAGGTATAGTAATATTATTCTTCTCAGCATAATTTCTTAACGCACTTACTTTTTTAATACAGGATTCTATGATTTTTTGGCCTGCAAAACCAGGCTTAACTGTCATTATTAGAGCTAAGTCTATTAAGTCTAATAAGTTATATATTTTAGTAATTGGAGTTTTAGGGTGAACAGCCAAGCCGAATCCGATACCTGACTTTCTAACTAATCTAGACAATTTTCTAATATCATTACATGTCTCTAAGTGAACAGTAATATTAACTATTGTGGTGGTCTTATATTTTTCAACAAATATAGGCACTATTTCATCTGGATTAGAAACCATAAAATGTATATCAATTGGAATAGAGGTTTTATTTATTAATGAATCAAGTTCACATGAGCCAACAGTTATATTGGGTACGTAGTGACCATCCATTATATCGTAATGTATCCATTCAATATTCGTTTGTTTTAATTGATTGAATTCATTTTCTAAATTCCAAAAATCTGCTGCTATTAGAGAGGCTGCTATAAAATTTCTCATTTTTACTAATTATAACATGTGGACTAAAAAGATTGTTATATACTTTTTTTTATAGATTTTTATTGTATTATAAAAGTCAATGTTTCACCAAGATTTTATCTTTAGTTCTGAATCTGTTACTGAAGGTCACCCAGATAAAGTTGCAGATCAAATTTCAGATGCTGTTCTGGACTCTATTATTAAAGATGATCCAAATTGTAGAGTCGCATGTGAGACGTTAATAACTAGAAATAGAGTTATATTATCTGCTGAAATTAAGTCTACAATATCTCCAGATTTTGAGAAAATTATTAAAGATACATTGTTATCAATTGGCTATGATGATGAATCTAAAGGGTTCGATGCAAATAATTGTGATATAGATTTATACATAGAGGAACAATCTGCTGATATTTCTATGGGTGTTGATCAAATAGATTCGGAAATAATAGGAGCTGGTGATCAAGGCCTAATGTTTGGCTATGCAACAAAAGAAAATGACAATCTTATGCCCTACCCCATACTTTTAGCACATAAATTAACCCATCAATTGGCAAAAAAAAGAAAGTCTGGTCAGTTAGATTTTCTTAGACCAGATGGAAAATCACAGGTTTCAATAAAATATGAAAAAAATAAACCATCTTATGTTGACACGGTTGTAATCTCAACCCAACACTCTGAAGATATATCTGATTCAGATTTAAAGGAAGCTGTGATAGAAGAAATAATAAAAAAAGAGATTCCAACCCATTTACTTTCCGAGGAAACAAAATTTTTAATTAATCCAACTGGGAGATTTGTTATCGGTGGTCCCCAAGGAGATACTGGTCTCACAGGTAGGAAAATTATTGTTGATACCTATGGAGGTTGGGCAAAACATGGTGGTGGTGCCTTTTCAGGAAAGGACCCTTCCAAAGTTGATAGAAGTGCATGCTATATGGCAAGGTATATTGCAAAAAACATTGTAGCGTCTGGCTTGTTGCCTGACTGTGAAATTCAGCTTGCATATGCAATAGGAAAAGCTGAGCCTGTTTCAATAAATCTTACAAGTACACTAAATGTTGATCAAAAAATCATAGATAAGCTTACTGAAGAAGTTTTTAAAATTTTTGATTGCACACCAAAAGGTATTATTGAATCATTAGATTTATTAAATCCAATTTATCAAAAAACATCTACCTATGGGCATTTTGGTAGAGATAATTTAGGTTTTAATTGGGAAAACATAGACAAGAGAGACGAAATAAAAAAGCTTTAGGAGATTCTAAAAATGGATTATGATGTAAAAGACTTAAAACTAAATAAAACTGGGCGTGACCGAGTAGAATGGGCTTATAAAGACATGCCAGTACTTCAAGAAATTAACAAGAATCTTAGTAAGAAAAAACCATTAAAAGGAATTAATATTTCAGCATGTCTTCATGTGACTACTGAAACAGCTAATCTTCTGATAACATTAAAAAATGCAGGAGCAAAAGTTGCATGCTGCGCTTCAAACCCACTAAGTACACAGGATGATGTAGCAGCTCACTTAACTAAAGATTATGGAATTAACACCTTTGCTATTAAAGGAATAAATAACAAAGGTTATTATAAGCATTTAGTTGATTCATTGAAAATTAAACCAAACATTACAATGGATGATGGATGTGATTTGGTTAGTATATTGCATAAATCTCATAAACAATTTATGAAAAATATTATTGGTGGTACAGAGGAGACTACAACAGGTGTAATAAGACTAGAAAGTATGTCTAAAAATAATGTATTGAATTACCCAATAATTGCTGTAAATAATGCCTTTACTAAGCATTTATTTGATAATCGTTATGGAACTGGTCAAAGTGTTATAGACAGCATTATGAGAGCCACAAATAGGCTTCTATCTGGAAAAACCTTCGTTGTATGTGGTTATGGATGGTGTGGAAAGGGTCTTGCAATGAGAGCTGCTGGATTAGGTGCAAACGTGGTTGTCACAGAAATAGATCCAACAAAAGGCCTTGAAGCAAAAATGGATGGATTCCAAGTTATGACTGGAACTGAAGCTTTTAGAAAAGCTGATTTTATCTGCTCAGTTACAGGGAATATAAACGTAATTGATAAGCATCATTTTAAAATAATGAAAGATGGCGTAATTATTTCTAATGCTGGACATTTTAATGTTGAGATTAATATTGAGGCGTTACGAAAAATGGCTTCGAAAAATAAAAAAATAAGAAGTGACATTGAAGAGTTCACAGTCGGTAAGAAAAAAGTATGCTTGTTATCTGACGGTAGACTTGTAAACCTTTCTGCAGCTGAAGGACACCCGTCAAGCGTTATGGATATGAGCTTTGCGAACCAAGCACTTTGTACAGAGTATATGGTAAAAAATCATAAAAAATTAAGCAATAAAGTTTATGATGTCCCATCAGATATCGACAATAAAGTTGCAGAAATAAAGCTAAAATCGATGGATGTCAAAATTGACAAGCTTACCAAAATACAGGATGACTATCTTAACTCGTGGGAAAGCGGAACATAATTTATTTATGGAAAAAATTATTGATGAATTCTTAATTTACAAAGATGATCATAATAATAATACTAGGACGTCTTATTCAACAGACTTAATTCTTTTTATAAAATATCTAAAGCTTAAGAAAATAAATTGTTTTAGCATGGTTGAACCCAGAGATATAGAGGATTTTTATACTAGCGATTTCCTAAATAACTATGAAAGAGTTTGGAAGAATAAGAATGGAAATGTTACAAAAAAAAGATTAGGTCAACGTTCTTCTAGCTCCAAAAATAGAATAATCTCAACTTTATCAAGTTTCTTCAAATATTTGGTTTTTAAAGAGAAATTACCGTATTCACCGATACCAAAGAGATCAGCTTCAAATGATATAAAATCACAGAGTTTAGGAACAAATGAAATTAAAATTATTCTTAACTATATTAAGACTCAAAATCAATCTAAATGGCCTACAAGAGATAGATTAATAATTGAGACACTATATTATTGTGGTCTAAGGGTCTCAGAACTTATTAAAATTAGGATGGTTGATTTAAAACTTCAAAATTCCAATCCTTACATAATAATTCAAGGTAAAGGAAATAAATTTAGAGACCAACCTATTACAAATGTAATGATTGATACCTTGCTGGACTATATTAATGGAGAAAGGAAGACCATAATAGGTGAAAAAGGTACATCAGAATTTTTATTTATAAGTAAATATGGTGCCTCTAAAAAACGAATCTATAAACATTTAGCTAGGCAACAAATAAATGAGATTGTTACTAAAATATCAATCAATAGCTTAAGTGAATACAATTTAAGCAACAAAAAATCTGGTATAACAAAATACAAACAAATAAGTCCTCATATGTTCAGACATGCTATAGGTACTCACCTCCATAAATCTGGAATAGACATCATTCGAGTAAGAGATCATTTAGGACATTCATCAGTTTCAACAACCAGTAGATATGTTGGAAAAGAGAAGAAAAAAATGGTTATATTAGATAAATATGGTCCATTATCTAAAAAGTAATTAGTTAATTATGGAATTATTATTTTTAATTTTTACTCTTATATTTTCCTTAACAATTCATGAATATAGTCATGCCTGTGCCGCACTAATTTTGGGCGATTCAACTGCAAAAGATCAAGGAAGACTAACATTGAATCCACTGAAGCATCTTGATTTATTAGGAATACTGATGCTTATAATAATTAAAGTTGGTTGGGCAAAGCCTGTCCCAGTCATTGAAAATAACTTAATAAATAAAAGAAGAAGTCTTTATATTGTTGCTTTAGCCGGTCCATTATCAAATATTATAATTGCTCTTCTTTCCACAATTGCTTTCCATATAGTCGATTATCAAACTCTTACAAGTACCTTGTTTGCATATATGGCTACGATAAACATCCTTTTAGCACTATTTAACTTACTACCTATTCCTCCTCTTGATGGATCCAATATCGTTTATAGTTTTCTATCAGAAAAAATGGCTTTTAGTTATAGAAGAATAATAGGAAAATATGGAAACTATAGTTTTCTTTTAATCATTATTTTGTTTAACGTATATCCACAAATAATTTTTACTCCATTATCTATAATTTTAAGTATATTGGGTTTAAAATAAGCTTATAATGAAAAGGGTGAAAGTTGAGTAATATAAATGATATTAATTCAAAACAAGTTGATATTAAACTTGATATCTTTGAAGGGCCTTTAGATTTACTGCTAAACTTAATAAAGGAAAATGATTTAGATATATATGAACTATCGCTTACAAAGATTACAGAGCAATATCTAGAATATGTAGAACTATTAAAGGAGATTGATTTTGATGATATTGGTGAATACCTTGTTGTAGCGGCTGAACTTGCTAGAATAAAGTCAAGAATGCTTTTACCTGATAATGATGCTGAAGATGAGATTGAAGAACCAGAAATAAATTTAGTCGAAATGCTAAAAGAATATAAGAAATATAGAGCCTTGTCCGAAAATTTACAAAATAGAGAATTATTAGGAAGAGATACTTTTAAAAGACCAGCTGACCTGTCATTACGATCTAACACATTATGGGAAGTTCAAAAAACTGATATTTGGAAACTTATAACTTCAGTAAAGAAAGTCCTACAACTTGAGAATTATAAACAAGTTCCTGATATTGAAATAGAATCCGAGCCAATAGATCATGCAAAGAGAAAGAAAGAAATTATTCAAAATTTTGGTATAAGAAAAATTTATAAATTTAGTGAAATTTTTGATTTAAAATTTGGTAGAGACAATATAATAGTAACTTTTCTTATTATTTTGGATATGATTAAAGAAGGTGTGGTTGAAATCAATGAAAATAAAGAAGAAATAGAGTTTGAATATAAGGAAGGATAAAATGGAAAGTCTTAAAAATAAAATTGAAGCAATAATTTTCATTTCTGATACACCTGTTAAATCAAAAGAAATTGCAGATTTTCTTGGAGAAAATGAAGTTTTAATAAGAGAAAGTATCAATGAACTAATTGCAGCCTGGAACGAAATGGATAGCTCTATAAATATTGAGGAAATTGCGGGTGGTTTTCAATTTCGAACTAAAGATACTTTTAAAGACCTATTAACTGAGTATATAAATAAAAAGCCCTATAGGCTCAGCCGTGCAGGACTTGAGGTACTAGGGATAATAGCAAAAAAACAACCAGTTACCAAAATAGAAATTGATAAGATAAGAGGCGTTGACTCTGTCGGTGCAATTAACGTATTAATTGAAAGAGAATTAATTAAAGTTGTAGGCGAAAAGGAAGTTCCTGGTCGACCATATCTTTATTCAACTACAGAATTATTTCTGGAAGTTTTTAGTTTGAACTCTATTAAAGATTTGCCAGATATTGAAGAGTTTGGTGAATATGAAAAAGAAGCCGAAAGCGAAATTTAACTTATCTGAATTTTTCATATAATTTTTCTTGAAGATCAAACATTACTTTTTCACTTTTTTTATTTGAATGGTCATATCCTAATAAGTGTAAAATTCCATGTATACAAAGAATTTTAACTTCTTTAACCAATGAGTTTGAATTATTAAAAGTATTCTTTTTTGCATAATTAAGTGATATGAATATATTTCCAAGTAATTCTTTATCATAACCCTCCACTGAAAAAGAAAGCACATCAGTAGAAATATTTTTCTTTGCATATTTACGATTTAACATCTTCATTTGGCTGTCATTTATAAATGTTATATCAATATGCCTATTTTCAATGTTAAGATACTCCATTGTTTTAATTAAAGTTTTTTTCAATAAAGTTTTATTGATACTTTTAATTTTAATATTAGAATCATTTATTAAGAGAGGCATTTTTTGATGATACCATTAATTTCCATTGTTGGTAGGCCCAATGTAGGAAAATCAACTTTATTCAATAGGCTTTTAGGTAGAAGGAAATCAATAGTCTTTAGTCAGCCCGGAAGTACAAGAGATATAATAAAAGAAAGGATTGAAATTAATGATAAAATATTTTTTCTAATCGATTCCGGAGGGTTTGATAACGAAAAAGAGCACTATCCGCAACTTATAAAAAAGAAAGTTTTAAACACTATCAAAAATTCAGACCTCATACTCTTTATGGTAGATGGTCAATCAGGTTTTCAAAATGAGGATAGAGAAATATTAAATATAATTAGAAAGGAAGGTAAAAAATTTATAGCCATAATAAATAAAATTGATGATAAAAAAGTTGAAGAAAATAAATCCGAATTTTATAAGCTTGGTATAAAAAAATTCATAGAAATTTCTGCAGAACATGATAGGAATATTGGGTCTATCAGAGATTATTTTGATAGCTATCTTAAAGAACAAGACCTTGATTCTGATTATGATGAAAAATTAATTCCACAAATTGCAATCGTTGGAAAACCAAATGCTGGCAAATCAACATTAATAAACTCTCTTGCTCAACAAGATATTGCAATGGTAAGTGAAATTCCTGGAACTACTAGAGACACTGTAAATCTTAATATAGAGCATAAAAAAAAGAACTATATGTTTATTGATACGGCTGGTTTAAGAAGAAAGTCAAGAGTAACCGAAGATGTAGAGTACTACTCAACAAGTAGGGCTGTCGACTCAATAGAAAAGTGTGATGTAGTAATACTAATCATTGATGCACAGCAAGGACCGACCAAACAAGATTTAAAGATAGCAAGTTTAATTAAAAAAAATAATAAGGGTATTATTGTTGCTGTCAATAAATCAGACTTAATACCTCAAAAACTTAAAAATGAAGCAACAATAAAAAAAAGCTTACTAAGTATGTTGACAGAGATTAATTATGCGCTCGTAGTTATTGTTTCAGCTCTTAAATTTAATAATATTAGTAAGATATATTCCTTAATTGATAAAATTTATGAGTCGCAAAAAAATAAAATAAATACTAATAGTTTAAATAAATTTTTAAAATCATTGATACTAAGATCAACTGCTCCTGTCAATAAAGGCAGAAGACTTAAGATGTATTATGCAACCCAATCTAGAGGAAATATCCCATCATTTGTTCTATTCTGTAATTTCGCAAAAGGCATACCTAATACTTATAGAAGATTTATAGAAAAATCAATTAGAAATGAATTTGACCTAGCAGGAATTAGCATAAAAGTTTCTTATAGGACATCAAGAAAAGAGTAATTTTAAATTATCTATTATTTTAGTTGCAATAATTCTTGAATCATAATTATTAACAGCTTTCTTTCTAGCTTCGTATGACATCTTTAATCTAAGCTCTTCATCTTCAATTAATTCCAATAAGTAATCAACAACACCTTTATCTTTTAAATTAAATGAAAATCCATTAATTTTATTATCTATGGCCTCGCCTATTCCACCGATATTGTATCCTAATACAGGTTTACCAAGTGACATGGCCTCTATTACAACTCTTGGAAAAGGGTCTTCATACTTAGAAGGTATAAAGAAAATATCAAAATCTGATATATATGATTCAACTCTTTCGGCATAACCTGTAAATATAAATTTATCCTCTAAATCCGCATCTTTAACAAGCTGTTTAAGTTCATGCATCAAAGATTGATCGAAATAATAGGGAGTATCCCCTACGAGTACAAACAAACAGTCTTTCTTAAATTTCTTACATACTTCAATACCTAAGGAGATAAAATGTTTAAAATTCTTCCTTGGTACAACTCTGCCAGCGGTGCCAATAATTATCTTGTCATTATCAATATTAAACTCTTTACGTAGCTTTTTATCAACATATGTTGGATTGAATTCGTTTGTATCAACACCATTATTTATAACCATACATTTTGATTTATTTTTAAATTGTGACATTGTTGATTTTGAAACACATATTATCTTACTAATACAAGAGAATTTAGAAAATAAATTAATTAAAAAGTGGAGTATAAAGTTTTTTTGATAGTTTCGAACGTGCCAGACTACTTGAACCTTATAAACCAAACCTAAAATAGCACCAAAAAATTTAGCTAAAGTTCCATTGCAATAAATCAAATCAATTTTATTTTCTTTGATTTGTTTTTTTAAAGTAAACAGTAGATAAATTAGCCTAAAAATATTTATTAAAATATCAACAGGTAATATAGAAATCATCTTCCCATTTATTTTAAAATTTTGCCTTTTTAAATTTTCAGGAAAATTACTATTTACTATTTGATTAATATTAAGGTTATCATTCTCGATTCTATCTGAAAAAACCTTTTTGTCTGGAATTAAGACATTTACATTAAAGTTCTCATAATCAAAATGTTTAAGTAGGTAATATAAACTTCTACCTGGGCCACCATCACGGATTGAATGATTAATAAAGAGGATATTTTTCATAAAAACAAAATAACATATTTTTCTTTCTATTCTTATTTATTGAGTTAATAATATAGTAGTTACTTGACAAATATAGTAATTATAAGAAAATAGAAAGTATTAATTTATGAAAAAGTCTAAATATATATGGTTTAACGGAAAATTTGTTCCTTGGGATAATGCTAAAACTCATGTATTGAGTCACGGGCTTCATTATGGGTCAGGTATTTTTGAGGGTATTCGAGCCTATTCTGATAAAGATAAGAATGCATATATTTTTAGATTACATGACCATTATAAGCGATTTTTTGATTCCGCTAAAGTTTCTCTGATAAAAGTCCCGTACTCAAAAAACCAACTTGAAAAAGCGACAATTGATTTAATAAAAAAAAATAAGCTTAAGGATTGTTATATAAGACCATTGGCATTCATTGGTGACGGTTCTATAGGTATAAATCCGGGCAAGAATAGAATCAATCTTATAATAGCGGCTTTCGAGTGGGGAACCTATCTAGGTAAAAACGGTATATCCAAGGGAATTAGAGCAAAAATTTCTTCTTTCTCTAGAATGGGTGTTAACTCATTCATGACCAAGTCAAAAATTTCTGGGAATTATATAAATTCTGTTTTCGCAAAAAGAGAAGCTATTGATCTTGGCTATGATGAAGCCCTCATGCTCGATAACGATGGATATATATCTGAAGGAACAGGAGAAAATATATATATTGTTAGAAATGGTACTATTAAAACGACTCCAATAACCACTGTCTTAGAAGGTATTACTAGAGATTGTGTATTAAGTATTGCATCTGATAATGGAATAAAAGTAAAAGAACAAAGATTTACAAGAGATGAGCTTTATATTGCTGATGAAGTTTTTCTTTCAGGGACAGCCGCTGAAATTACTCCAGTTAGAGAAGTAGATAATAGGAAAATTGGTAATGGTAAGCCCGGAAAAATAACAAAACTTATACAAAATGAATATTCTAATTTAGTAAAAGCATCAAACAAAAAATATTATAAATGGCTAACTAAGGTTTAAATATTTAATTAGACTTCTTACACCAAAACCAGTAGACCCTGGAGCGCACCAACCTCTATCTTTATCTATATAGGCTGGCCCCGCAATATCTATGTGTGACCATGGAATATTCTTATTTACAAAAAATTGAAGAAACATTGCTGCCGTTGTTGCCCCTCCATATCTTGTAGATGCAGAATTTTTTACATCAGCAACTAGACTGTCTATAGAAGGTCTTAATTCCTCATCTAAGGGCAAATGCCACATTTTTTCTCCGGATAATTTTGAGGCATTAATTAATTTATCTTTTAATTTGTTATTATTTGAAAATAAACCTGCTGTGAAATTACCTAATGCTACCATACACGCACCAGTAAGTGTTGCTAAATCAACCATTTCATCTACATTTAATCTATTTGCATATTCAATTGCGTCTGACAATATGACTCTGCCTTCGGCATCTGTATTTATAACTTCAATGGTTTTTCCAGATAATCCTTTAACAACATCGTCTGGCTTATAAGCATTTGGTCCAGGCATATTTTCAACTGCAGGGATTAAGCCGTGAACCTCGATATTTTTTGGTTGCAATTTTGCTAATGATTCAAACACCCCAAGAACACAACCCGCACCACCCATATCCATTTTCATTGTCAACATATAATCTGCTGGTTTGAGTGAGAGCCCGCCTGTATCATAGGTAACACCTTTACCTATTAGGGCTATTTTTTTTACTTTTTTTGAAGGACTACTTGATTTATAAGTTAAATGTATAAATCTAGGATCGTTTACACTACCTTTTCCAACATCCCAAATACCAAGCATCTTCTTTTTTATAATATCTTTTTTAAGCAATATTGAGCACTTAATATTCTTCCCTTTAGAAATCCTTCTAGCATAGGCAGCTAGAGCAGCTGGTGTTATTATTTGTGGTGGTTCATTGATTAAGTGTCTAGTTAAATTAACTCCAGCAAATAAATTTTTAGCGTTGGAAATTAATAGAGATACCTTAGAAGATGAATAGGAACTAACTTTTATCCCGATTTTATATGGTGAAAGATCATCTTTTTTAGTTTTATATTTATCAAATGCATAAAAACCATTGTAAAGACCCTGAAAAGACATTGATAGCAAATCAATATTTAAGCATTCAGGTATTATTACAGATGATTCTTTTATTTTTTTTTTAGATTTAACCCTAGAATAAGTTATTGAAGAAAAGACTTTAAAAACTTTTTCTTCATCTAACTGGTTTTTTTCACCTAGACCTATAAAATTAATACTAAGATTTTTTTTCTGGCTAATAACTTCAAAGGAACACCTTTCCATAAGACTTCCTTTAAACTGTGCATCTCTGAGCCTAGAAACAAACTTTACATCCAAGGAAGATTCCAAGCTTTTTAAAGAATTTATTCCGTCAGAATTAATTGGTATATGAATTTCAGAGGATAATTTATTATTTGATATTTTATATAAATTTAGCATGGTTTATTATAACTAATCTTAGTTAAACTGTATAATTTATATGAGCATGTTAAATGGAAAACTTAAATAGTTATTACTTATCTTTTATTGCAGGTTTAATTTCTTTTTTTTCACCATGCATTCTTCCCCTTTTCCCTATTTATCTAACCACATTAAATAATACTAATAATGATTCTAAAATTTTCTATCAAAGTATTATTTTTGTCTTTTCTTTCTGTTCTGTTTTTATACTCTTAGGGCTAACTGCAACATCTTTGGGAATATTTTTAAATGTCAATAAACTCTACTTATTAAAAATCTCTGGATCATTAATAGTTTTATTTGGCTTATTCAATATTTTCTTGAATCGATTCACTATATTAAATAGGAACTTTACCTTTATAAATTCTTCCTCAGCGAAACCATTGATGTTAGGTCTTTGCTTTGGCTTAGCATGGACACCTTGTGTGGGACCTATCCTAGCATCCATAATAAGCTATTCAAGTGTTGAAAAAGATTATATCCATTCTATTTCCATGCTAACATGTTACTCATTAGGGCTAGGTGTACCATTCATTCTGGGGACTTTAGGTATGAAAAATGTGTTTATTTCTATGAAGAATAATCCTATTTTTACATCTTATTATTCTTCAATTATGGGAATAATATTAATATTTTTTGGATATTTAGTTTATAATAACAAGATATATTTATTAACCATTTATGTTCAAGAAATAATCAATTTTTTCACTTAACTTAAGCTATAAATAAATCTATTATTAACTTAGCTTATTAGGTATGATTATTGCTGTTAGGAATATGGAAAGGAGAATTTAATATGAGCGAAACAAAAAGAAAAGAAGCACTGGATTATCATTCTAGTTTTCCAAAAGGTAAAATTGAAACAAAAATAACAAAGCCAAGTGAAACAGAAGAGCAACTCTCTCTAGCTTACTCTCCATGGGTTGCTGAGCCTTGTAAGGAAATTCACAAAGATGTTCAAAATGTCTATGAATATACAAATAAAGGAAATTTAGTTGCTGTTGTGTCTAACGGGACTGCGGTTTTAGGATTAGGTGATTTAGGTCCAGAAGCAAGTAAACCTGTAATGGAAGGTAAGGCAGTATTGTTTAAAAGATTTGCTCAAGTTGATGCTTTTGATATTGAAATTAAAACAACAGATATAGAAGAAATAATTAGAACAGTTGAATTATTAGAGCCAACGTTTGGTGGAATTAATCTTGAAGATATTAAAGCACCAGAATGCTTTAGGATAGAGGATGAATTAAAAGAAAAAATGAATATTCCTGTTTTTCATGATGATCAACATGGTACTGCTATTATTTCAGGTGCTGGGCTTGTAAATGCAGTTGAATTAACAGGTCGCAAAATGTCTGAAATAAAAATAAATATTAATGGTGCAGGTGCTTCTGCAATTTCCTGTGCTCGATTATTTATAACACTAGGTGCCAACCCTGCAAACATTTTAATGTGTGATAGCAAGGGTGTTATATATAAAGGTAGAGAAGGTTTAAATAAACAAAAAGAAGAATTTGCAGTAGAAACAGAATGTAGAACACTAGCAGATACCTTTAAAGGTTCAGATGTATTTATTGGCTTATCTATTGGTAACGTAGTTTCAAAAGAAATGATTCTTGAGATGAATGATAACCCTATTGTTTTCGCAATGGCGAATCCTGACCCGGAAATTTCTCCTGAAGATGCTCATGCGGCTAGAAACGATATCATAATGGCAACTGGGAGAACAGATTATCCTAACCAAGTTAATAATGTATTAGGATTTCCTTTTATATTTCGAGGTGCACTAGATGTTGCAGCTACAGATATCAATGAAGAAATGAAAGTAGCAGCTTCTATAGCTTTAGCTAAACTAGCGAAGTTGGGTGCGGGTCCCGAAATTGCAAAAAAACATAATAGAGATACTTTAGTCTATGGGAAAGATTATATCGTACCATCACCTTTTGATCCAAGAATACTAGTTTGGGAATCATATGCAGTTGCAAAAGCTGCTATTGAAACAGGTGTTGCTAGAAAGAAAATTAATCTTGATGAATACAAGGCTCGTCTAGAAGAGATGGCAGGTGTTGAGCCACAGACTTTCTAACTATGCGCTCGATTACTAGTTTACTATTAACATTAACTATTTTTTTTCTTCCTATGTCGTCTTTTACAAAAGATATATCTTTTATTCCAATTAATAAAAAGATAGAAATTAATCAAGAAATGGCTATTATCGATGGTGAGACTAACTCAAAAACTATAATTCTTGAGAATTTTGATGGAATACATATTGTTAATTTTTGGGCTTCTTGGTGCGGCCCTTGCATAGAAGAGATATCAGAACTGAACAAATTCCAACAAGAAATTCTTACCGAAAATCTAAATGTTAATTTAATAGGTATTAATATATTTGATAAAAAAAAGGATGCAATTGAGTTCTACCTCAAATATAAGCCATTCTTTAAAACCGTCTTTGACAAAAAAAATACAATATCTGTTAAATTTAGTGTGATGGGGGTTCCAGAAACCTACTTTGTAAAAGATGGGAAAATATTATTTAAATACATGGGAAAGATTAATCAGGAAATATTAAGAAGAGGAATGAATGAAAGTATCACTTATTAAAATTTTGATGCTGCTATTATTAGCATTACCACTCATTGATTCAAATGCTACTAATAAAATATATGATATTTCGAATGAGTTAATGTGCCCTGTATGTCAAGGTCAAACCGTTGCTGAATCTAATTCCAAATTAGCGCTCTCAATGAGAGAAGTAATTAAGATAAAAGTATCTAATGGTGAATCTAAGAAGGAAATACTTGATTATTTTATTGGTCAATATGGAGAGACTATTCTTGCTAAACCACCAATTAAAGGTTTCAGCTTGTTATTATGGTTGACCCCACCAATAATTCTTATTATCACTATCATTATATGGATTAGATTAGTTAAAAAAAATAAAGAGATAATCAAGTAGCTAAAAAAATGGAAAGCATTCAATTAGAAAAAATTAATAAAGAATTGATTACATTTACAAAGTCTGATTTTCTAAAAAATGAGATAAACCAAGCTTTTTTTATATGGAATCAAAATGAGTTTTATACAAAAGACTTCAGTGATATTTCTCCTGAAGATCCAAGGTATCCTTTGTTTTTAGATTGGTTTATATATGATTATGTCATCATTAGCACTAAAAAATCATTAGCTGAGATGTATTGGGAAGATAACAAAGATAAGATAGATGCTAAGATATTAACTACATATAGAAGCATATATAAGTTTAAAAAACTAGAAGATGATATTTATCTAATAGAAGATATTATTCAAAATATGCACCACGAAATTAAAATTAATACGGAAATCCCTATTGATTCTACACTCCTGTCCATGAGGATTGTTCCTAATGATGATTTTGTTTCAAATATAAGTCATATAGTTGCATTCAATAAACAATATAAAGATATTGTTTACAACTCAATAACAAATATCATAACAAAAAATAATGCTAAAAATATATGTATTGATTTATTTTACATAATTGAAAAAGAAATAAATAAGTCAATTGCATCATCTGAAATGGAAAGTAACGATTCAGAAAATAGCACAGAAGTACATTATAAAGTAGATAATTATAAAGAACTAGTAGACAAAATTGCTAATAACAGTAATATTGAATTTCTAATTGAAGAAAATAATGAAATCACTCTATATAAATATTATGATAATCTTAAAAACGAATATGGAAGTTTTAGACTTTCTGAAAAAATCATAACTTTTGATAATTTTAGCACAACTGCACTAACCGCTGTAATAAATGATTTGGGGCCATTTATAAGTAAAATAGAAGCTAATAATGTTTCAGAACAATGGCTTAATACAAATCTAACCATATTGGGAAATAAAACTCCCCTTGAAGCAGTAAAGTATAAAAAATATTTCAAAAAAATCAAAGAGATTATAAATGACTTAGAGCTAATTTATGAAAGCAGGACATCAAACGATGAACCATTCATAGACCCAAGGTATGTAGTTAAAAGGCTAGAGATAAATAAAGATTAATCAAAAAAAATCTCAAATGGTTTGCTGTACTTGTAGATGTACTTACCATCATCTTTGTAAACAATTAAAATTGGAATTTCATTTCTATATAAATTTTTGGCAAAAATAGAGTAATCAACTAGATTTAATGTATTAGCCAAAATAGAATTGTTGACCGGAGAATCTGATGCAACAATAACAAAAAAGTCATTATTTAAAGAGATTCTTTTGCTCCTATAATTTAAATTATAAGTTTTAATCTTATCGTTATCATTAACAAGGAATGAAAAAACGGGAAGAGTTTTTATTTTAATGCCTACCTTATCTATTGCATCTAAGGTTCTTTTATCAAAATTATTATTTTCATTTATAAAGTTACGTGAATAAACTGTATTTCCAAACCTTATATAAAAAGATGTATAATTTTTGGACTCTAAAAGGAATTTCATATTCTGTACAATAATTCCGTCTATTACTGAATCAAAAGAAAGCTTAATGCATGAATATTTTTTGGAAAAAACATTGGTTATTTTTACATCTATATTTCTAATATTCATGCATTTCTGAAAAAGCTTGCTATCTAATAATGGCTTAACTTTATCAATCGTTGATGCATTAGATAAAATAGAAAAAGTTGTAGGATCAAAGGCATTCTTGGTTATATCATTATAATCTTTCATAATTTTAAAAGCATCTACAAATAAGTCTGGAGCAGAGATTTCAGAATTTTTTTCTAAATCATTAAACTTTTTAAGAAAAGAATTGGTTTCAGGGTCCAAAATAGCTTCAATATATCTTAATTTTCGTTTAATCTGTTTAAAAATGTCCTTCTCTTCATTTTCTGAGTTAATGATGACTGTCAAGGAATCCCCAAGTAAGTTATAATCTTTCTTATTTAAAACATTAGAAAAAGAAAAGTTGATTGTTAGGAAAAAAATAATAATAATATTAAAAAATCTATTCATAACGTTGTAGGCAAAATTGATAAAAAAAAAATTTATTAAAACTATAGAAATTATACCTTCAAGGTACAAAATTGATAACTTATTCTTAAATAAGGTACTTAAATATAGCAAATCATTCGATTTTATTGATTTAGCCTGTGCACCAATGGCTAATCTGAGAATATCACCTATAAGCTTTGCACATAATTTAATTATGAAGGGGATTGATCCTCAGAAGATAATAATAAATATATCAGTCAGGGATAAGAATAGCTTAGCATTACAAAGTGATATTCTTGGTGCTTCAGGTATGAAAATTAAAAATCTTCTATTAGTTAAGGGGGATCCTATTTCAATAGGTAATAGTAAGAAATCAAAAGAAGTATTTGAGCTAAATACAAATGATTTAATATCACTTGTTGCCAAACTTAATAAAGGTCGTGATTACTCAAACAATAAAATGGATTACAAGCCAGGATTTGCTATTGGTTCAACACTAAATATTGATCTACCAATTGAAAAAATTAAAAGAAACCTGAGAAATAGGGAAAAAATTGGATCTAATTTCTTTATAACGCAACCACTATATTCTGAGACAGACTTTGTAAATTTATGTGAACTTTCAAGTATAAGCTCGTCTAAAATTCTAGCAGGAATTTTTCCAATTAAAAATATTAGAACACTCAATAATTTAAACAACAAGATCAATGGAATAAATAAAGATAATCCACTATTTAAAACCTTAAAGAAAGCAGATGAAAAAGATTTCCAGAAACTATCATCCTCATATTTAGTTGACCTACTTATAAAATATAAAAAAGATTTAGATGGAGTCCATATAATGACAGCCGGGGATTTAAAGGTTGCTTCAAAATTATCAGAAAAAATTTAATGCCAAATACAAAAGAAACCTTTGATTCTATATCCAAAAATTATGATTTGATTAACCAACTTATTAGCTTTGGCCTACATAGGAAATGGAAATCAAATTTTATTAATACAGTAAATTTTTATGGAAAAGTTATTGATATTGCAACAGGGACAGGTGATATAGCTATGGAAATTAAAAAAAAACATCCTGATGCAAATTTAACAGGTTATGATCCTAGCCCAAACATGCTGGATATTGCAAAAAAAAAATGTATTAAAAATGATGTGGATTTTGTTGAGGGTTTTTGTGAAAAAATGCCATTTGATGATTCTAGTTTCAACTTTGCTACTATAACCTTTGGTATAAGAAATACAAAGTCAGTAGATAACAGTCTGGTTGAAATAAAAAGAGTCTTAAAGGATGATGGAATCTTAATGATTATGGAATTCTCAAAAACTAATAATGTATTGATAAAAAACTTATATCATATTTATTTGAACTTTATAATTCCATTTATTGGCTCATTATTTGGAAAATATGATGAATATAAATATCTAGCTACGTCTATTGAAGGTTTTTATACTAAAGATGAAATGAATAATATTTTAGAATCAAAGAACTTTAGCCTAATAAAGAATATAGAATATAACTTTGGTCTAGTAACGGTCTATATCGTAAAAAATCATATTTTAAAGGTTTCTAAAATTTCGTCTTGATACATTCTGACGACATTCTTCTCAAGATAGTAATGTGGGGCTGTTAGTATAGGGAGAGATAATATTTCTTTATATTTATTTAACTGTTCAAGAGCATCTTCTCTACTGCCACAAATTGCAAAATCTTTTACCATTTGATCAGGAACATTCTTTATCATCTCATCTGTATCATTATTAAAATATGCATCTCTTATTTTTTTTATATTATCTTCATAACCTAAATCAATAAATGGCTTATAGTAGGCTTTGACTGTAGCGTAGAATGCAATTGTACCTTTTGCGTCATCAATAGCTTTTTTCTTATCATCATTAATAGAGCAAAGGATTATTGATGATATTTGTGCCTTTGAAATTTTATTTTTAAAATATGGCAAGATATCGTTTTTTAGATAATTCATAGAACAAACAACATGCCCAATATAGCCTTCAAACTTCTCACTTGATAAATTAGTCATATTTGGCCCAATACCGCCTAAAAACAGAGGTAATTTGGCTCTGAGGGGGTCAAAAGGTCTTCGAAAAGAACGAATCGAAAGATCATAGAAGTCATCTTGAAATACTAAATCCTCTTTAGTCCGAAGAATTTCCTCAATTTTTCTAAATAAATCATAAAAACTACTCATTCTTTCTGTAGGTTTTTGAAAGTCAGTAAAATTATGCCATTTTCTATTGGTGTTAATTGCTCCAGAGCCAAGACCCAATATCAATCTCCCGCCAGATATTTCATCAATATCGTGTGCAGAAATAACTGTTACCAGTGGGCTTCTAGTAAAAGCCAATGTTACAGCGGAGCCTAAATTAATACTCTTTGTAATTGAAGCCAAATATGATAGTTGCTCAAACGAGCTTCTATATAACTCTGTTACCCACAATGAATGAAAACCATTCTCTTCTGCTTTGAGAGAAACATATTTTAAATTTTCAAATGAATTTGGATCTAAAATAAGACCGATATTATTCGTCATTAAATTAATCCCCCTTTTTCGTATCGACAGCTTTGTCATCAATTGATTCGGGGGAATCAATTTGTTTTTTATCCTCAAATGGTACTTGCATGCCGACTAACTCGATTAAAGAAATTGGTGCAGCATCACCTCTTCTATGGTTTAACTTGACTATTCTAGTATAACCGCCAGGTCTTTCTAAAAATGACGGCGCTATTTCTTCAAAAAGCTTTCTTAAAACATCCTTATCTTTAATCTTGGTGTTAACAAGCCTTCTAGAATGAACAGAATCATTTTTAGCGGTAGTTATAATTTTTTCACTAAATCTTCTTAACTCTTTTATTTTAACGTCTGTAGAGGTTATCCTTCCATGTCTAAATAATTCTGTACAAAGATTTCTAAGAACAGATAGTCTATGTTCAGTTTTTAACCCTAATTTACCTTTTCTAACTCTATGTCTCATTTTATTAACCTTCTGTTTCTGGTACCTCTACCACTTCTTTCTTTTTTCTTTGTTCAAAATATAAGTCCCTATTTATATCCTCACCCAATTTCAATGAAAATGACGCGACCACATCTCTTACTTCATATAAAGATCTCTTACCAAAGTTCTCCAAATTCAATAAATCATCCTCTGTCAACTGAATCAAATCTCCCAAAAATTTAATATCTGCTTTACTTAAACAATTTAGTGATCTAGCAGAGAAATCTAAATCTTCTACTTTAGTAAATAGTACATCCTCTCCACCAGTTATTTCCTCTTTAATATCTTCCACAACAGGTATGGAGTCAACTTCCTCTTCATCAAAATTAATGAAAACTGATACCTGCTCTTTTAAGATCTTTGATGAATATGCAACAGCATCTTCGGGGAATATAGTTCCATTAGTCCATACTTCTAAGGTCAGCTTTTCAAAATCAGTTCTTCTACCTACTCTTGCACTTGTTACATTATAATTAACTTTTACGATTGGAGAGTATATAGCATCAAGTTGAATATCACCTATAGTATGGTCAACAGATTCATCTCTTGATTCTACAGGCACATATCCTCTCCCCATTTCAATAGTTAGCTCCATATCTAGTTTTGCACCTTCAGAGAGAGTTGCTATGTACTGATCAGGGTCAACAATTTCAATATTTTGATTAACTTCTATATCTGAAGCCTTAACTTGCCCTTCTCCAGAGACACTAAGTGTCACGTGTTGCTCTTCATAGGTATGCATTCTTAACTTCAATTGCTTTAAATTTAAAATAATCTCCGTAACATCCTCTGTAACACCAGCAATTGTTGAAAATTCATGCATCACTCCATCTATTTTAACTTTTGTAATTGCAGGCCCTTGAATTGACGAGAGCAAGATTCTTCTAAGAGTATTCCCTATAGTAACACCATAACCTTTTTCCAAAGGCTGACAAGTAAACTTCGCATAATCATCAGTTTTTGACTTTTGATCTATTTGAATAGATTTTGGCCTATGAAGACCAAGCCAGTTTTTCTGAAATTCCATGTATTTCTCCTATAATTTTGAGTAAAACTCAACTATTAATTGCTCTTCGACAGGTTGTTTGAAATCTTCCCTATTAGGAAGTCTTTTTATAATACCTTGTATTTTTTCTGAATTTAATTCTAACCAGTCTGGTACCCCTCTTCTAGCAACTGATTCTATTGAGCTTTTGACTCTAATATTATCTTTCACTTTCTCTTTTACTTCTATTTCATCATTCAATGAAGTTATATATGAGGGTATGTCTACTTTTTTCCCATTAACTAAAATGTGTCCATGATTCACATATTGTCTTGCCTCACTTCTTGAGCTAAGCATCCCAAGCCTATAGACCACGTTATCTAATCTTCGTTCGAGATTAGAAATTAGATTATGTCCAGTTACTCCATCTTGTTTTGCAGCTTTAATGTAGTTATTTCTAAATTGCTTTTCTGTTAGGCCAAATATTCTCTTTAATTTTTGTTTCTCACGCAATCTAATTGCGTATTCAGAATACTTTTGTCTAAAGTTGGATTGAGATTGACCTGGTTTAACATCAAGCCTCCTAGCAGCTTTATCTGTATATGATCTATCTCCTTTTAAGAAGAGCTCTTGACCTTCTCTTCTAGATAGCTTTGTGGTTGGTCCTGTGTATCTTGACAAACTATACTCCTTAAACTCTTCTCTTTGCCGGCGGCCTACAACCGTTGTGTGGCAAAGGTGTTACATCCTTAATGGAAGTTACTTTGATTCCTGCATTTTGAATTGACCTTATAGCTGTTTCTCGTCCAGGTCCAGGACCTTTTACAAACACAGCTATTGCCTTCATACCAAATTCAATTGCTTTCTTTGCTGCGTCATCAGCAGCCATTTGGGCAGCGAAGGGTGTTCCCTTCCTAGTACCCTTAAAACCTTTCTTGCCAGCGGCTCCCCAAGATAAAACATTACCAGTGTCATCAGTAATTGTTATTATAGTATTATTAAAAGTTGCTTGTATATGAGCCTGTCCAGCTTCAACAAATTTTTTTACTTTTTTAGCTTTCTTAATTTTTTTCAAATTTATTAATCTCCAAAGTTTATTTAGCTGCTAACTTTTTCTTGGCAATTGCAAGACCCTTCTTACCCCTTCTTGTTCTGGCATTAGATTTTGTTCTTTGTCCTCTAGAAGGCAACTTTTTTCTATGTCTAATTCCTCTATAAGAATTAATATCAGAAAGCCGCTTTATATTGTTTTGAACTTCTACCCTTAATTCACCTTCAACTAAACAATCACTTTCTATATACTGCCTTATTTTAGAAACATCAGAATCAGTTAAATCTTTAGTTTTTGTAGTTGGTTCAATGTTTGCATTTTTCAAAATATCTCTTGATATCTTAGGTCCGATACCATAAATGTAGGTCAAAGAGATATCTACTCTTTTGTTATCTGGTATATCTACTCCTGCAATTCTAGGCATAATCTCTCCAATAAAAAGCTTATATTATATCTTATAAACTCATTTCAATCTATAGGTTATTCTCCCTTTTGTCAAATCATAAGGAGATACTTCTACTTTTACCTTGTCCCCAGGCAAAATTCTAATAAAATGAGTTCTCATCTTACCAGAAACATATGCCAGTATTTTATGATCATTTTCTAACTCAACCTTAAACATTGCGTTAGGTAATGCCTCTAATATCGTTCCTTCTAATTCTATCCTTTCTTCTTTAGCCATAATTTATTTAGTTAAATTAACAGGTCCTTTTTTTGTTATTGCTATAGTATGCTCAAAATGTGCTGATAGGCTACCATCTTTAGTAACAACAGTCCAATTATCATTAGACACCTCTACTTCATAATTCCCGACATTTACCATTGGCTCTATAGCTATGACTAGACCTTCCACTAAATCCAATGAATTTTCTCGCTTTTCCGACTCTAGGACAAAATTTGGAACTTGTGGGTCTTCATGGAGGTTTCTGCCAATGCCATGTCCTACATAAGATCTTACAATTGAGAATCCATTATTTTCAACATGATCTTGAATGGATTTTGATATGTCATAAAGCTTATTCCCAATAACAGCATTTTCTATACCTTTGGCTAAGGAGTCTCTTGTAACATCTAGTAAGAGTTCTAAATCTGAACCTATATTGCCTACTCCAAAAGTAAAAGCTGAGTCAGCATAAAAACCATCCTTATAGACACCAAAATCTATTCCAATAATATCTCCTTTTTTTAATATTCTATTTTTTGATGGGATTCCATGGACAACTTCATGGTTAATAGATGCACAAATAGATCCAGGAAAATTTTGATAGCCTTTAAAAGCTGGAACGTAACCCTTTGAAACTGTATAGTCCTCTGCTACTTTATCAAGTTCCCACGTGGAGATTCCTGGCTCAACTAGCTTACCTAAAATTGAGTGAACCTCTGAAATTATATTTCCACATTTTTTTATCTTCTCAATATTATTATTATTTTTTAATTGTATTGCCATAATTAGCCTATTGCATTGAAAATATTAGCTGATACTACTTCTATAGAATCATCTCCTTTTATTTCTACCAATATGTTAGATGAACGATAATATTCTTTAATTGGTAGTGTTTGATTTTTATAAACATCTAAACGATTTTTAATTGTCTCCTCATTATCATCACTTCTACCACGAGAAAGTAGCCTCTCTATTAATATTGAATCTTCTACCTCTAGAGATACAACATGATTGACTTTGAAATTATTTAAACTAAGCATTTCATCTAAAGCTTCAGCTTGTGATATTGTTCTCGGAAAACCATCCAAAAGAAACCCTTTTCCACTATCCTCAGAAAGAATCTTGTTCTTAATCATCCCTATAATTAAATCGTCAGTAACAAGTTCTCCTGCATCCATAAATTTTTTTGCAAGTACTCCTAACTCAGACTGGTTGCTGACCTCTTCCCTTAGAATGTCACCTGTGGATAAATGTAATAAATTCAATTTATCCTTTAAACCTTCAGCTTGTGTTCCCTTTCCTGCACCAGGAGGGCCAAATAAAACTAAAATCATTTTTTCACCTCAAATTGAACCTGCTTGGTTCTTTTTTAATTTTCTTCCCTGACATTTGATCGTAATTTGATCCTATTAAAAACGTCTCTATTTGTTGAATAGTATCTAAAGTTACGCCTATAACAATTAGAAGTGATGTTCCTCCAAAATAAAAAGGTAAGCTAAATGGTTTAGCATTTAAAACAGCGGGTATAATGCAAACTATAGCTAAATATAAAGCTCCAATAACAGTGAGTTTGGACATTATTAGTTTAATATAATCTGTTGTATTTTTACCTGGTCTTATTCCTGGAATAAATGCTCCACCCTTTTTTAAATTATCAGACATGTCTTCTGGCTTTATAACCATGCCAGTATAAAAAAAAGTAAAAAATATTACTAAAATTGCAAAAATTAAATTATAGAAAAAATTATCATTTAAAAATGTTTGTGCAAAATTATTAACACTTGGAATATCGATGTAACTGAATATTGTTAAAGGTAACAATAGTAAGGATGAGGCAAAAATCGGTGGAATAACACCCGCTGGATTTATTTTAAGTGGAAGATGAGAAGATTGTCCGGCAAAAACCTTCCTTCCTTTTGTTTTCTGTGGATATTGAATTGGAATCTTTCTAAATGATCTTTCCACGAAAACAATAGAATAAAGAATTACAAGCATTATTATTATAAAAAGTACTATTGTAAGAATATTAAGCTGTCCAATCTTAACGAAATTAAATAATTTACCCGTCGCGCTTGGGATACCCGCAATAATCGATGTAGCAATTATCAAAGACAAGCCATTTCCTATTCCGTTTGCAGTTATCTGCTCTCCAAGCCACATTACAAAAAAAGTTCCAGCGGTTAAAGTTGCAATTGTAAGGATAAAAAAGCTAAATCCAGGTTCATAGACAATCTCTGCACCTGTTCCTAGTCCTGTTTGTAATGCGGATACTAAAAGTGAACCTTGAAAAAAACAAATAAGAATTGTTAGATATCTTGAGTATTGTGATATCTTCTTTTTTCCAAGTTGGTCTTTTTGCATCTCTTCTAAAGATGGGAACGTTTTGACAACTAAAGACATAACAATAGACGATGTTATATATGGCATTACACCGAGTGCGAAAATTGATGCTCTTTCAAAAGCACCGCCAGAAAAAAGATTAATAATATCAAAAAAAGATTTTCCCTGGCTTGTGAAAACTTTAAGGATTTCCTGAGAATCTACTCCAGGTACAGGAATAAAAACTCCTAATCTATAAATAATAAGTATTAATAATGTATAAAGTATTCTTTTATTAAGCTCTGGAATCTTAGGTACGGTATCCATATTACTAAACTATCTTAATGCTACCACCTGCAGATTTAATTTTTTCTGTTGCGGTCTTTGAAAAATGATTGGCGCTTATTTCTAGCTTTTTATTAAACTCCCCATTACCCAATATTTTTAATGGTTTATTTCCATCAATTAGCCCTAGTTTTACTAATGCCTCAATATCGATTTTATCTAAATTTTCAATTTTATTTAAAGTTCCTACATTTAAAATATCAAAATCTTTTCTATTGTAATTTCTAAAGCCTCTTTTAGGTGTCCTTAGAACAAAGTTGGACTGACCGCCTTCAAAAAGAATTGGAACTCCACCACCTGACCTTGACTTCTGACCTTTATGACCTCTTCCACCAGTTTTTCCCTTGGAGCCAGGGCCTCTACCGACTCTGGTTCTATTTTTTTTATTCTTTGTTTTTACTAATTCGTTAAGCATTAACTTCACCTTCTGACTTATTTCTAAAATATTGCTTTGGTAAATCTAAATCTTCTTGCTTCTTTCCATGATCCAATGCTGTTTTCTCTGGATCTTTTAATTGCTTTAAGCACTCAATTGTTGCATTAACAACATTAATAGGATTCCTTGAGCCTAGGGATTTAGTTAAAACATCCTTTATTCCAGCTAATTCTAGAACAGACCTTACAGCTCCACCTGCTATAACACCAGTACCAGAGCTTGCAGGTCTAATCATGACTTGGCTAGTTAGATGCTTAGCATAAACCTCGTGAGATATTGTTCTACCATTTAAAGAGATTTCGACCATATTTTTTCTAGCTTTATCTATTCCTTTTCGTATTGCGTCAGGAACCTCATTTGACTTACCTAAACCAGCTCCAACTTTATCTTTACTATTACCGATAACAACTAGTGCTGTAAAATGAAAATTCTTTCCGCCCTTAGTAGTCTTTGCTACCCTTCTGATATGTACAATTTTTTCAGCAAATTCCTTATCTAAATTATTTCTTGTATTATTATTTTTCAATATTACACTCCAAATTAAAAATTTAATCCCTTACTTCTTAGTTCATCTGCAATAGCTTTAATTCTTCCATGAAACTTATATCCACTTTTATCAAAAACCAACTTCTTAATACCTAAAGATTCTGCTTTTTTTGCAACTTCATCACCAATATCTGCACTACTAGTTTTTAAAGTGGACACTGATATTAAAGTATTACCAGTTTTATCATCAACTAGATTTACATAGAAATTCTTTAAGGATTTAAAAATATACAATCTCGGTACGGTACTTGTTCCGAGAATATTCTTCCTATTCCTTTTGTGACGTTTAACTCTTAATTTATTCTTATTAATAGGCTTAATCATTATTTAGCACCTTTACCACCTGCAGCCTTACCTGCTTTTAATTTTACAACTTCTCCACTATATCTTACGCCTTTACCTTTGTATCTCTCAGGTTTTCTTAATTTACGAATTCTGGCTGTTATTTCACCTACGAGTTCCTTATCAACACCAGAAATCTTTAATACTGTGCCCTTATTTTCAACTTCCGCATTTATTGAGTCAGGCAAGCTAAAATTTATTGGATTAGAATATCCTAGACTTAAGACCAACTCATTTTTAGATTTTATATCACACTTATAACCTGTTCCCATTATATCTAAAGACTTTTCAAAACCTTCTTTAACCCCTATAACCATATTGTTAACAAGTGATCGAGTTAGTCCATGAAAAGCTTTAATTCTTTTTTCCTCACTATTTCTTTTTACATTAATTTTTCCTGAATCAATATTTATAGTAATACCTTCAGGAATAGTTCTTTCTAAGGAGCCCTTTGGTCCTTTTACTTTTACTATATTCCCATCCATGACTACCTGAACATCTTCACTATAAATAATTTCTTTGTTACCTATTCTAGACATATTTACACCTATATTATACTACAGAGTATTTCTCCACCGACTCCTATTTCTCTAGCTTTGCTTCCCGTCATAACACCTTTAGATGTAGAAATAATAGAGGTTCCAAGACCGCCCATTATTCTAGGTATTTCAGTCTTATTTACATAAACCCTTAAACCAGGTTTGCTAATCCTTTTTATTTCCTTTATAACTGAAGTTCTATTATCATTAGTATATTTCAAACTAATTTTAATATAAGAAAATTTATCTTTTGAAATCTTATCAAATGAATGGATAAATCCTTCTTCTTGTAAAATTTTTGCAATTTGTAATTTAAATTTTGAACTAGGAATTTCTACAACTTTATGTTTTGCATTTAAAGCATTTCTAATTCTTGTTAACATATCTGAAATTGGATCTATAACCATAATTTTATCCCCTGACTACAAACTAGCCTTTTTAACTCCTGGTATTAAACCTTCGCTAGCTAATTTTCTAAAAGCATTCCTACTCATACCAAACTTTCTGATAAATCCTCTGGCTCTTCCCGTAATAGGACATCTGTTATACTCTCTTACCTTAAATTTTTGCTTTTTATTAGCTTTTACTTTCATTGATTTCTTTGCCATTATAATATTCTCCTTAACGTTTAAATGGGAATCCCAGTTCCTCAAGTAAAATTTTTGATTGATTATCATCTATAGCTGTTGTTACAATTGTAATATTCAATCCCTTAGCTTTTGTTGATTTAGTTGGGTCTATCTCTGGAAAGACTAAGTGATCTACTATTCCCAAATTATAGTTCCCACTCTTGTCAAATGATTTATTTGAAATTCCTCTAAAGTCTCTAACTCTAGGTAATGCAAGATTTACCAGCTTAGATAGGAATTCATACATTCTATCGCCTCTTAAAGTAACACGTGCTCCTATTGGATAACCTTCTCTTAATTTAAAACCAGCTTCTGATTTTTTAGCTTTTGTAATGACAGCTTTTTGACCTGCTATTTGAGTTAATTCGTTGCATGCTTCATCGATAATTTTACTATCTTTACCAGAATCTGATATTTTCCCTAAGCCCATATTTAAAACCACTTTTACAATCCTAGGGACTTCCATCTTGTTCTCTAGTTTCAAGGAGGTCATAATCTTTGGAATTGATTCTATATAAATCTCTTTAACATTAGACATTTTCAATCACCTTAATATTTGATATGTGTATTCCCTTTTCTTTATTTACAATTCCGCCGCTTGGACTTTGCTGAGTTGGTTTAACATGCTTTTTCGCAATATTAATGTTTTCTATAGTTACTCTATTTAATTTCGAAGAAACGCTGGTAATTTTTCCAACTTGCCCCTTATATTTTCCTGCAATAATTTTTGCATTTAAGCCCTTTTTTGGTTTCATCTTTGAATCAGACATCTATAAAACCTCCGGTGCTAGAGATACTATTTTCATAAAACCTCTATTTCTTAATTCTCTTGCAACTGGTCCAAAGATTCTTGTTCCAACAGGTTGGTTGTCTTTATTAATCAAAACGGCTGCATTATCATCAAACCTTATGTAGGAACCGTCAACTCTTCTTATTTCTTTCTTTGTTCTAACAATAACTGCTTGAAAAATTTTACCTTTTTCAACTTTAGAGTTTGGAATAGCCGCTCTCACAGAAACTGTTACAACATCTCCTATACTAGCGTACCTTCTATAAGACCCACCTTTTAATCTAATAACGTTCAATTTTTTTGCCCCTGAATTATCAGCAGAAATTAATTGAGTCTCTGGTTGAATCATTGATCAACTCCTTTTTCTATAACTTTTATCAAATTCCATCTTTTAGTTTTACTAATAGGTTTTGTCTCTACTGCTTCAATTATGTCTCCAACTTTTGCCAACATTTTCTCATCATGTACTGGAAATTTCTTCTTCAAAATTGAAACTTTATCATATTTTTTATTCTTACTCCTTGTTTCAACCTGTATCATTAAGGTCTTCAATGAAGAGTTCTTTACAACTATGCCTTTAACTGTTCTCATTCTTCCTCTAGACATTACTTAGTCCTCCACCCTAGAATTTATTTCTGTCATACATCTAGCTATATCTTTCTTAATCTTTGTGAAACTATTAGTATCAAAGTCTCCTTGATTTAGCTTTGTAATTTTAGCTTTTAAAAGAGAGTCTTTTAATTCTTTGACTTTGTTTTCTATTTCTACAGTATCAAGTTTTTTAATGTCTTTAGAGTTAATCATATCAACTGCCCCCTTGTTCTGACAACAAATCTTGTTCTTACTGGTAATTTATTTGATGCTAATCTTAATGCCTCTCTAGCGAGCTCTTCATCAACACCTGCTATTTCATAAATCATTGTTCCTTTTTTGATTGGTGCAACATATCTATCGATATCACCCTTTCCCTTACCCATTCTTACTTCAGCAGGTTTTTTTGATACTGGCTTATGAGGGAAAATTCTTATCCAAAGCTTTGCACCACGCTTAACACTTCTATTTATTGCTATCCTGGCAGCTTCTATTTGCCTTCCTGTTATTCTTGCAAAATCTAATGACTGTAAACCAAATTCACCAAAAGAAACTTTGTTGCATTTAGTTGCAACACCCCTGACTCTACCCTTGTGCTGTTTTCTATACTTGCTTTTTTTAGGCTGAAGCATTAGATTCTCCTTTCGGTTGTTTTTTCCTCAAAACTTCTCCTTTAAATATCCAAACTTTAATTCCAATTTTTCCATAAGTTGTATTTGCCTCTGCAAAACCATAGTCTATATCTGCTCTAAGGGTACTCAGAGGTACTCTCCCTTCTCGGTACCATTCACTTCTTGCAATTTCGGCACCATTCAATCTACCAGAAACCATTATCTTAATTCCAATTGCTCCTAACCTAAGGGCAGAAGTTAAGCTTCTTTTCATTGCCCTTCTATAAGCTACTCTTCGTTCTAATTGTAAAGCTATATTTTCTGCAACTAATTGAGAATCTACTTCTGGTCTTTTGATTTCTTTTATATCTATAAATATCTCCTTATCTACCATTTTTGAAATATTTTTTCTTAATAAATCTATATCTGCGCCTTTTCTACCAATTAGTAATCCAGGTTTGGAACAAAATATTATTATTCTCACCTTTTCATTAGACGATCTTTCAATTTCAATTTTTGAAATACCCGATTGAAAGAAGCCCTTTTTGATAAAAGTTCTTATTTTTAAATCTTCATGCAAGAAAACTTTATAGGTATTCTTATTAGCAACAAACCAATTTGAATTCCACGTTCTTGTAATTCCTACTCTCAAGGATATTGGATTAACCTTTTGTCCCATTTATTTCACCTTCTCTTCTAATACGATTGTTATATGGCTTAATCTTTTAAGTTTTCTAGTTGCTCTACCCATGGCTCTAGGAGTGAATCTTTTTAAAGTAGTACCTTCTGTAGCATAGGCTTGAGAAACAAATATTTTCTCTGAATCAGTAAAACCTTTTTCATATGCATTTGAAACTGCAGATTTTAAAGTTTTCGATACTTCTTCTTTTGAACCTTGCTTTAAAGTTTTTAATAGCATGAATGCATAATCGACATTCCTACCTCTTATTGTTTCTAAGACTAAGTTAACTTTACGAGGTGTTCTTCTTGCATATTTGAGTACAGCTTTAGCTATCATTATTTCCTACCGCCTTTTTTCTTATCTCCACCAGCATGTGAATTAAAAGTCCTTGTAGGTGAGAACTCACCAAGTTTATGACCAAGCATATATTCTGTTGCATATACAGGTATGAATTTCTTACCATTATATACTGCAAATGTAAGCCCTAACATATCAGGGACAATCATAGATCTTCTAGACCAAGTTTTAATAATTTTTTGGCTGTCCGTTTCTTTTGCTTTAACAACCTTTTTCATCAACTTTTCATCAACAAAAGGTCCTTTTTTTATAGATCTACCCATTTTTTATTATCACCTCTTATCCATTCCATAGCCGACTCTTCTTCTTTTAACTATAAGTTTATCGGTCCTTGGATTATGTCTGGTTTTCTTACCAATTGTTATCCATCCCCATTTTGAAACTGGATGCGGATTTCCACGAGCCGCCTTTCCTTCGCCACCACCATGTGGATGATCTACGGGGTTCATAGCAACACCCCTGACTTTAGGTCTTCTCCCCAAGTACCTATTCCTTCCAGCTTTACCTATGACAATTTGATTATGCTTTTCATTTCCAAGCTTACCAATTGTAGCCCTACAAATAGAACGCACATATCTAGTTTCACCTGAACTTAATTTTATCATAGTTAAATCTTTTTCATTTCCTAAAACTTGTGCAAATGCACCTGCGGATCTTGCTAGCTTCCCACCATTACCTGGTGAAAGTTCAATATTATGAATAATAGTTCCTTCAGGAATATTTCTAAGTTCAAGTGAGTTTCCGTTAGTTATTTCAGTTTTTGAAGATGCGATAATTTTATCTCCGACTTTTATACCTAGAGGAGCAAGAATATATCTTTTCTCACCATCCATATAACTGACTAAAGCAATTCTAGAAGTTCTATAAGGATCGTATTCAATGCTTTTTATTATTCCTGGTACATCAAATTTATTTCTTTTAAAATCAATTACTCTATATAATTGTTTGTGCCCACCACCCCTGCTCTTGGAAGTTATCCTTCCTAGATTATTACGTCCTTTTTTATTATGGGATTTAACCAACAAAGGCTTATGAGGAGATTTCTGGGTTATCTCATCATAATCAGCTGATGTCATGAATCTTCTACCAGCACTAGTAGGTTTATATTTTCTTATTCCCATACTACACTCCTTGTACTATCTCAATTTTCCCTTCTTTTAAAGTTATAAAGGCTTTTTTTTGTTTTGAACGCTTACCAACCGGTCTTCCACCTCTTAAAACTTTTTTTCCTGGTTTAATTGATGTCCTAATATCTTTAACTTTTACATCAAAGAACTTTTGAATTGCGTCTTTAATTTCATTCTTTGTGGATTTAGGATTAACCTCGAATACGTAACATTCATCTTGGTTCATTACCTGAGTCTTTTCTGTAATTAGAGGCTTTAGGATTATATCTGAAACATATTTTTTCATTATTTCACTCTCTCTAATAAATTAGTCAGGGAAAGCTTATCTATAAGTATGGATTTATAATTTAATAAATCATATACATTAACGCCTTCGGATTTAATTAATTTTAATTTTTCTATATTTCTAGATGCAAGATTTACATTTTCGCTTTCAGTATCAGAAACTATTAGAAGCTTATTTGATAATTTAAAAGGCTTTAGAAGCGCTACTAAATCCTTTGTTTTATGAGTTTTAACATCTATTTTATCTATTACAGTTATTGTATTTTGTTGGATTTTATATAATAGACTATGTAATAGTGCTAATTTTTTAATCTTCTTTGGTACATTTATAGACCAGTCTTTAGGTTGAGGGCCAAAAATAACTCCACCGCCTCTCCATATGGGAGAAGTCCTTGAGCCTGCTCTAGCATTACCTGTTCCCTTTTGTTTAAAAGGCTTCTTATTACTAGCATTAACCAATGCTCTATTTTTAGTAGAGGCTGTTCCTGATCGTCTTTTAGAAAGCTGCCATTTTACAACCTGGCTTATAGCTTTTCTATTGATTACAGTGTTCTCGTCAAAGTTAATATCAAACTTTTCTATCTCTTTATTTTTAATATCAACAACATTAATATTCATTATCCTTTCCTCGTATGATTCACATAAACAACTGAGCCATTAGAACCTGGAACAGAACCTTTAATTAAAATCAAATTATCTTCAAGGTCAATCCCTAAAACTTTTAAACCCTGAATAGTAGAATTTTTACCGCCATATCTACCCGCCATTTTTTGCCCTTTCCACACTCTACCAGGATATGCACAAGCCCCTATAGAACCCCCTGATCTTTGGTTTTGAGGCGTTCCATGAGTATGCCTTAATCCCGCAAAATTGTGTCTTTTAATTACCCCAGCAAATCCTCTTCCTTTTGATTTTGATGTTACATCTGCAATATCGCCTTCTTGGAATATATCGGCCTTAATTTCAGCTCCAGGATTAATTTCAATTTCAGGATTCAGTAAATCAAATTCTTTAACATATTTAATGGGTTTAACTTTTAGTTTTGACAAATAACCTAATTTTGATTTAGTTAATAAACGAGGCTTTGCATCTTCGTATCCTATCTTTAATGAAATTTTATTGTTCTTAACTTTTTTTTCTAATGCCAAACAAGGACCTAATTTTATTACTGTGGTCGGTATCACTTTTCCATCATCAGTTATTGTTTGTGTCATTCCAATTTTAGTACCGATTAATCCACTGAGTTTTATTTTAGGGGTAGGTTCTTCAGATGAAGTATCTTCAACAGCCTTTTCTTCAGGCGCAGTTTCAACAGCCTTTTCTTCAGGCGCAGTTTCAACAGCCTTTTCTTCAGCCGCAGTTTCAACAGCCTTTTCTTCAGCCGCAGTTTCAACAGCCTTTTCTTTAGGCGCAGTTTCTGAAACTTTACTCTGTTTTTTTTCTTTTGATTTATCTTCTACAGACATTTAAACACCTTGTAATTTGATTTCTACCTCTACACCAGAAGCTAAATCTAGCTTCATCAAAGAATCGATTGTCTGCTGTGTAGGTTCAAGAATATCAACAAGGCGCTTATGTGTTCTCATCTCAAAATGTTCACGAGAATTCTTGTAAACATGTGGAGCTCTCAAAACACAAGTTCTTGAAATATTGGTCGGAAGTGGTATCGGACCTGCAACCTTAGCACCGGTTCTCTTGACCGTATCAACAATCTCAAAAGTAGACTTATCCAACAATCTGTGATCGAAGGATTTAAGTTTAATTCTAACTTTTGGTGCGGTTTCCATAATTTATCTCTTTTATTATAAATTTTTATTCAGTGATTTTTGTAATAACTCCTGCACCTACTGTTCTTCCGCCTTCTCTAATAGAAAACTTAAGACCTTCAACCATAGCTACTGGAACTATTAATTCAACGTTCATTTTTGTGTTATCTCCAGGCATAACCATTTCCACACCTTCCCCTAATTCAATAGATCCTGTTACATCTGTAGTTCTAAAATAAAACTGAGGTCTATACCCTTTAAAGAAAGGAGTATGACGTCCTCCTTCTTCTTTTTTTAGAACGTATACTTCTGCTTCAAATTTTTTATGTGGTGTTATAGATCCTGGAGCACATAATACTTGCCCTCTTTCAACATCATCCTTTTCAACTCCTCTAAGTAAAACACCTACATTGTCGCCTGCTTCTGCATAATCTAAGATTTTTCTAAACATTTCTAGACTTGTAGCGGTAGTTTCAGTTGTGTCTTTAATACCAACTATTTGAATTTTATCCCCAGAATTAATTTTACCAGCTTCAACTCTACCGGTAACAACAGTTCCCCTTCCTGAAATTGAAAAAACATCTTCAATCGCTAAAGAGAAAGGTTTATCAAGTGCTCTCTCAGGTTGCGGTATCCACTCATCTACTTTTGACATTAATTCTTTAATGGCTTCTTCGCCAGTTTTGGCATCAGTTCCTTCAACTGCAGCTAAAGCAGAGCCAGATACTATTGGAGTATTATCTCCATCAAAACCATATTCAGTTAGTAACTCTCTAACTTCTAGTTCTACCAACTCAACAAGCTCAGTATCGCCGCCTAACTGATCTACTTTATTTAAGAAAATTACAAGTTTTGGGACTCCAACTTGTCTAGCTAACAAAATATGTTCTCTTGTTTGTGGCATAGGTCCATCTGTAGCGCTAACAACAAGTATCCCACCATCCATTTGTGCAGCTCCTGTAATCATGTTCTTTACATAGTCTGCGTGACCTGGACAGTCAACATGTGCATAATGTCTAGTATCTGTTTCATATTCAACGTGAGCAGTATTTATTGTAATACCTCTTTCTTTTTCCTCAGGTGCATTATCTATGTCCGCATATGACATAGCATCGCCACCTCCAGCCTTAGCTAAGGTCATACTAATAGCTGCGGTCAGAGTTGTCTTACCATGATCAACATGACCAATTGTTCCAATATTACAGTGTGGCTTATTCCTTTCAAATTTTTCTTTAGACATTCTTTATGTCCCTCCTAAATAATGACATTATGCTTCTTCTAATTTCATCTTTTCGTAAATATGCTGTGGCACATCACTATAAGTTGAAAACTCCATTGTAAATGTTGCACGGCCTTCTGTCAAGGAGCGCACATCTGTAGCATATCCAAACATCTCGGACAATGGAACCTCGGTTTGAACACCTTGAAGTTCACCCCTTGACTCCGTACCTTGAATTCTTCCTCTTCGAGAGTTTAAATCTCCTATAACTGTTCCCATAAAATCTTCTGGGACAACCACTTCCACTTTCATTACAGGCTCAAGAACAACTGCACCAGCTTTTCTAACTGCATCTTTAAACGCTAAAGAACCGGCAATCTTAAATGCCATTTCTGATGAATCAACATCATGGAATGAGCCATCGTAAAGAGTAACTTTTACATCTACGACTTCATATCCAGCAACAACTCCCCCAACCATTGCCTCTTTTACTCCTTTTTCAACTGCAGGTATAAACTCTTTTGGAATTGTTCCACCCTTAATTTCATTGACGAACTCAAATCCTCCGCCTGTTTCAAGTGGCTCTATTCTAATTTTAACATGTCCGTACTGACCTTTACCACCTGTTTGCTTTATATATTTTTGCTCAGCTTCACTTTCTTTTCTTATTGTTTCACGATAAGCAACTTGAGGTGCTCCAACATTAGCCTCCACACTGAATTCTCTCTTAAGTCTGTCAACAATTATTTCTAAATGTAGTTCACCCATTCCTGCAATAATAGTTTGATTAGTTTCATGATCTACTTTTACCTTAAAAGAAGGATCTTCAATGGCCAGCTTACTTAATGCCATCCCTAATTTTTCCTGATCAGCTTTAGTGTTTGGTTCAATGGCTACTGAGATAACAGGGTCAGGAAAGTTTAAACTTTCGAGAACAACAGGGTTACTTTTATCACATAAAGTCTCACCAGTATATGTATTTTTGAGTCCTACTGCAGCAGCTATATCTCCTGCCGATACTGAAGTTATATCTTCTCTTTTGTCAGCATGCATTTTGAGAAGTCTCCCAACTCTTTCTGTCGCATTTTTTGTAGGATTAAAAACTGGTGAACCAGAGTTTAAGACTCCAGAATAAACTCTAATGTAGGTAATAGTGCCTACAAAAGGATCTGTCATGATTTTAAACGCCAGCGCTGATAAAGGCTCTTTATCACTAGCTTTTCTTTCCATTTCCTTAGTTTCATCATCAGGATCAGTGCCTTTTATCGCTGGAATATCTAAAGGTGAAGGTAGATATCTTTTAACAGCATCCAATAGAAGCTGAACACCTTTATTCTTAAAAGCAGACCCACATAAAACTGGTACAATTTCTAAATTAATAGTTTGCTTTCTTATAGCAGCAATCAATCTATCTCTATCTATATCTTTACCATCCAGATAATCTTCCATTATTGATTCGTCATTATCTGAAAGGAGTTCTAACATATTATCTCTTGTTGATTTTGCTTCCTCCAAAATCTCTTCAGGTATATCTATGAGATTAAATTTAGCTCCAAGTGATTCACCATCCCAAATAGCTAATTTCATTTCAATTAAATCTATAATCCCTTCAAAAAGGTCATCTTTAAAATATGGAATGTGAAGTCTAACTGGATTTGACCCTAATCGACCTTTGATTTGATCAACAGTTCTTTGAAAATTTGCTCCTGTACGATCCATTTTATTAACAAAACACATTCGTGGAACATTATATCTATCGGCTTGGCGCCAAACAGTCTCAGATTGAGGCTCTACTCCCCCAACACTATCAAAGACAACACATGCACCATCTAATACCTTTAAGGATCTTTCAACTTCAATTGTAAAGTCAACGTGTCCAGGAGTATCAATTATATTAATATCAATTCCATCCCAACTACAAGCTGTAGTTGCTGAAGTAATCGTAATACCTCTTTCTCTTTCTTGCTCCATCCAATCCATAGTAGCTGCACCATCATGAACCTCGCCAATCTTATAGCTTTTACCAGTATAAAAAAGAATTCTTTCTGTAGTTGTAGTTTTTCCTGCATCAATATGTGCAACAATACCAATGTTTCTGACTAAATTTAAATCTTTACTCATTTCAAATAAAACCTACCAACGATAATGGGAAAAAGCTCTATTTGCTTCTGCCATTTTTAAAGTATCTTCTCTTTTTTTAGCTGCTCCACCTTTATTATCTTTGGCATCAAGAATTTCAGAAGCAAGCTTAAGAGCCATGCTTTTACCTTCTCTTTTTCTTGCAGCTGTCAATATCCATCTAATCGCCAAAGAATTCTTTCTTGATGAAGTAACTTCAACAGGTACCTGATATGTGGCACCACCAACTCTTCTAGACCTTACTTCTACTGTTGGTTGTATATTTTTAAAAGCCTCTTCAAAGACCTCTAATGGATCAGATTTTGTCTTTTCTTTTATTATATCTAATGAATCATAAAAAATTGCTTCAGCAATACTCTTCTTTCCATCAACCATTAAAGAGTTAATAAATTTTGAAATAGATACCTTATTATATTTTGTATCTCCTGCTGGTATGTTATTTTTGATGGGTCCTTTTCTTGCCATATGAAAAATTATCCTTAATTAGCTTTAGGTTTTTTAGTACCATATTTTGATCTAGATTGCTTTCTACCTTCAACTCCACCTGTATCTAAAGAACCTCTAACAATATGATATCTTACGCCGGGTAAATCTTTGACTCTTCCACCACGAATAAGGACTACAGAATGCTCTTGGAGCTTATGTCCTTCACCAGGAATATAACCGGTAACCTCAATTCCATTAGTCAATCTTATCCTAGCGACCTTCCTAAGAGCAGAATTCGGTTTTTTTGGAGTTGTAGTATAAACACGAGTACATACACCTCTTTTTTGAGGGTTGTTTTGCAATGCTCTAGACTTACTTTTTTTCTTTTCAGTAAATCTAGCGTTTTTAGCTAGTTGCGTTATAGTTGGCATAATTTCCTCATATTTAATCCTTGAAATATGCCACACTTCTATAGTATGTCAAGAAACTTAAGAAATTTTTGATAAACCTTTTTTTCCTATATCTTTTCTGTAAACAAGATTAGTAGAATCAAGTTCTGATATAGCTGTATAAACGAGAGAAATTGCTTCCTTAAGAGTAGGAGCTTCTGCTGTTACACCTAGGACCCTACCACCGTTTATAACTGTTTCACCTTGAATATTTGCTGTACCTGCATGAAAAATTTCAACATCCTCCTTTTGAAATCCCTGTATACCTTTTACTGGTAACCCTGTTTCGTATTTACCAGGATAACCCTTGGCTGCCATAACTACAGTTATAGATGACTTATCTTTCCATTTCAACTCATATTCATCAAGCTTTACTTCCGCTGTCATAAAGAATAAATCAAAAGCATCTGAATCTAGTCTATATAGTAATGGTTGTGTTTCTGGGTCACCAAAACGACAATTAAATTCAACTACTCTAGATTTTTTATTTTTTATCATTAAACCAATATATAAGACACCGGTATAGTTAATCTTCTCTTTTTTAAAACCAGCAAATACAGGTTCAACAATATCTTTCATTATATTTTTTCTGGTTTCTTCATCAACTATAGGCGCAGGAGAATATGCTCCCATTCCACCCGTATTAGGGCCCATATCATCGTCTAAGAGTCTTTTATGATCTTGAGACGAATCTAGGGGTAATATTGACTTACCATCAGTAAAAACAAAGAATGATGCCTCTTCACCTTCTAGAAATTCTTCAATAACTACTTTTTCACCTGAAACAGAAAATATTTTATCTAGCATGACAAATTTCAAAAATTCTTCTGCTTCACTAAACTTAGTGCAGACTCTTACACCTTTTCCTGCTGCTAACCCGTCAGCTTTAACTACTAGAGGGAAATCAGATTCTCTTACATATTTTAATGCTTTATTGAAATCTGAAAAACTTTTAAATCTTGCTGTAGGTATATTATTTCTTTTCATAAATATTTTAGAAAATTCTTTACTAGATTCGAGTTGAGATGAAAATTTATTTGGTCCAAAAATTAATAGTCCATTTTCTCTAAATAAATCTACAATTCCAATTGCTAAAGGCTGCTCAGGTCCAACAATTGTTAAATCAATTTTTTCTTCTAACGCAAAATTTAACAGAGCATCTATATTATCTGCCTTAATATTTACAGTTTTGACAATTGAAGCAATCCCAGCATTTCCAGGAGCGCAAAATATTTGTGATACTTTAGAACTTTTCTTGATAGACCAACAAATTGAATGCTCTCTCCCACCAGAACCAATAACTAGAACTCTCATTAAGTGAATTATAATTAACTTTTACGCTACTGTAACTACTTTAGCTAAATTTCTTGGTTGATCTATAGATAGATTATTAAATTTCGCTAAATGAAAAGATAATAATTGAACTAAAAGAGTATAATAAATAGGTAAAATTTCCTCTGTTTCATTTGGAATTTCTATGAAATTAATTTCGGATAGAAATTTACGATCTATCATTTTAATTGAATTGGAAGTAGCAAAGAGAATAATTCTTTTTGACCTTGTATGAGCTTCATAAAGATTTGTAATTTCTTTAAGAACGGTATTTTTATTACAAGATAATAAATATAAAATCGGGAACTTGTCGTCTAAAAGAGCAATTGGTCCATGCTTCATTTCGGAAGATAATGAACCCTCAGAATGAATGTAAGAAATCTCTTTAATTTTTAGTGCAGCCTCTAGTGCTATAGGATAGGTATAGTTTCTTCCTAGAATAAAAAAATTTTTAGACTTATGAAATTTTTTCGCTATTGATTTAACCTTTTTCTCTACATTAAAAAAATTATTAAAATGATGGGTATCTAGTTTTTTTAACTTATAGTTTTTATTAAACTTAAAGTATGTTGCCATCAAATAAAGCATAGCAATTTGACCTGTAAAAGTCTTAGTAGCTGCAACTCCTTTTTCGATACCCATCGATAAATCAATGCTGTGCTTACTGCCCTTGACTAGCCTAGAATCTATATTATTAACAAGTGAAAGTGAATTTTTAAAGAATGTCTTATTCGACTCTAGTAAATCACAAGTATCTGCTGTTTCACCAGATTGAGAAAGAAATATATATAAGATATTTTTTAAATTCTTTTTAAAAAAAGTAAATTCTGATGGTCTATATATGTTTGTTGGAATTTGACTAATTAGCTCAAAATTATATTTGCCTAGCATTGCAGCATTATAAGATGAACCACAACCAATTATAACAATTTCTTTGGGTTTTTTAATTGAATCTAACTTCTTAGAAAAACTTTTATATCTATTATAAATTTCTGGTAATAATTCTTTTTGTGAAGCTATTTCACTATAAGTAATAGAATCTTTTTTTAGTTTTATTTTATCTTCATTTAAAGAGTTTTTTTTGTATTTTATTAAGTTAATTTTAGTTAAATTATATGAAGAATCATAGCATTTAAAATTATTATTTTTGACCACAATTATCTCATTGTTTTTTAAAAAATAATATTTATTTAAATCAACTTTCATAGCATTAGTATCAGATGAAAATATTAATTGATTATTTTTCTTAAGCCCAAAGAACAAAGGTGTTTTATTCTTATATGCAACCAATGTACTTGTATCATTTTTATCTATGCAAAGAAAAGCATTTGAACCTTTAATTATTTTCCCCACTTTATAAACAGCTTTAGAAAGATTTTTTTCATTCAAATAAAAGTGGTCAATTAAATGTGAAATAACTTCGGAATCTGTATCAGTAAAAAACTTTTTATTTCTTAAATATTTACTCTTTTTTAACTCTTGAAAATTTTCAACTATCCCGTTGTGTACAATAAGAATATTTTTAGATACATGGGGATGACAATTTTTAATTGTTGGCTTACCATGTGTCGCCCATCTAGTGTGACCAATAATTAAACCTGACTTATTTTGTTTATTAATTTTCTTCTCTAAGGAACTTATATTTTTTGTTGTTTTAAGTGTTACCAGTTTATCTATATTCAAATAAGATAATCCAGCCGAATCATACCCTCTATATTCAAGTTCCTTTAATGCCTGAAAAAAGGAGTGAAAACTTATCTTATCTTTAGAGCAAATACTATATATTCCACACATGATTATTTTTTTGGTTTTCTTTTCCAATTGGGGATATGTTTTTCTTTTACTCTAGTAACTGCCAAAGTTTGGCTTGGTATATTAGAATTTAATATTGATCCAGCTGCAGTAGTGGAACCCTTGCCTACTTTTATGGGTGCTATAAGCATAGTATCGCTTCCAATAAATACATTATCATCAATATTAGTTTTGTGTTTAGTGAATCCGTCATAATTACAAGTAATAGTTCCAGCACCAATATTAACCATTGAGCCCATCTCTGTATCTCCGATATAAGATAAATGGGGGACTTTCGATTTGTTGCCAATTTTTGATTTTTTAATTTCAACAAAATTACCAATTTTTGCATTATTATCTATTGTATTTCCTGGTCGTAAATTTGAGAAGGGTCCAATCTGAACATCAGAACCTATACTTGAATCCTCAATAGTCGTAAACGGTTTTACCAGCGTACCTTTCCCTATAAGGGAATTTGCAATAAAAGCACTACCTTCTATTCTTACACCCTCTTTTAACTCCGTATTTCCTTTCAAAATTACATTGGGTCCTATAAAAACATTTTTAGAAATCTTAACATCCAAGTCTTTTTGAAAAGATTCTGGGTCAGATAAAAAAATATTCTGCTTAACGCATTCTTCATATATAAACATTTTATCAAGGTTATGGGCTTCACGATAATCATCAAAAGTGTTTATATTTATAAATTTTCTTTCATCTTTTATAGGAACAGAATCAACTCTTAATCCATTTCTTACAAAAATATTAACTAAATCAGTTAAGTAGTATTCCGAATTTTTATTTTTTTTAATTTTCTTTACAAACTTCTTAAGATAATCTGTTGCAATTAAATAAAGTCCAGCATTGACTTCTTTTATTAATTTTTGTTCGTTGTTACAATCTTTTTCTTCAACTATATCTAAAATCTGACCATCGTTATCTCTCAATATACGGCCATAACCAAAGGGTGAAGAAGGTTTTGTAGTTGCTATAGTAAAAACCGATTTTGTTTTTCTATATTGTGATAAGGCCTGATTTATGGTCTCTTCATCAACAAAAGGAGTATCACCGTTCATTATTAAAGCTATTGATTTATCATCTAAACTACTGGCTGCCTTTTTTACCGCATCACCTGTTCCCAGCTGTTCTTTTTGAACTACAAATTTAAGATTTTTGTAATTTAAAGTTTTACTAAGATTAATAACAAGCTCTTTTTTAAATCCAGCAACTATTATTGTCTTGCTAGGGCTTAACTTACCCAAACTATACAAACTTCGTTGCAATAAGGTTTTTCCATTTATAGGTAATATTACTTTCGGAAGATTAAATTTTAACCTTGAACTTTTACCAGCACAAAGCAAAACAATATTAATTTTACTAGTCATTTAAAAAGGAACGTCATCACTGGATGAGCTTTCAATATCAAAATCATCAAGGAAGTTGTCATCATCAGTCTGTGCTGAGCCTCCACCTTTAGAATCTACAAATTGAAAATTGTTTACTACTACCTCTGTTATAAACTTTTTCTCACCACTTTTATCCTCATAAGACCTACTCTCTAAAGAGCCCTCTATATATATTTGATTACCCTTTTTAAAATATTGACCTATGACTTCACCAGTTTTTCTCCATGCTACACAGCGATGCCAAGAGGTTTTATCAACTTTTTCTCCAGATTTATTTTTATAGTTAATAGAGGTTGCAATATTAAAAGAGGCTACTGGGGTTTGATCTTGAGTATACCTTACTTCCGGATCAGCTCCGAGTCTACCAAGAAGAATTACTTTATTTACACTACCCATTTTTTTATTCTATCACTTAAAAAACTAAAGTAAAATATAAATTCTAAGTATGATAATCCTTAATCTCAGTCAGAAATGCATAAAGCATCTTTCCTGTCATCCCCCATATTTTATAACCTTTATATTCAAATACATTATCTTTATAGGGCTTATCATACTTAGTTCCAATACGAGTACTTTTTGTTAAAGCTTCGATTAAAAAGTTAATCGGTATCCAAACTAATGCGTCGACTTCGTCTTTGCATTTAACTAATTTCACATTCGGATTTTTTAAATAAAAAATGAATGGTGTAACAATAAATTTATTAGCTTCAGGGTTTACAGGCTTATAATCACTGAATCTTCCAAGCAAATCACAATTTAATTTTGAATCAAGGCCAATTTCTTCTTTTGTTTCCCTGTGTGCAGTAGATAAACTATCAGAATCATATGGCTCCTTAACACCTCCAGGAAAAGCCATGTGCCCGGAGAACTTATCTGAATCTTTTGTCGTCCTTTTGATAAATAAAATTTCAAAGTTAGTATTAATTTCTCTAATTATTATGGAGACCGAAGAATCTATATTAGAATTAGATTTTTTAATAATTGATAATTTATATTTATCAGTAAAATGATTTTGTAAATCGCTAATAAAAGTTTGAGATGACATCTAATTTTTACTAAGGAAATTTAATAAAAAAGTAACTATTTAGAAGGCTTTTTAACTGCTACAACTTTATCCTCAGCAATTTCTCTTAAAGCTAAAACGACTGGTTTGTTCTTTTCGTCAGACAAAGATTTTTCACCATTGTAAATATTTTTAGCTCTTTTCATAGCAGCAACAGAAAGCTCGAAACGATTTTGGACTTTTTCTAAACAATCTTCTATTGTAACTCTAGCCATTTTTTAATTTCCTTCCTATCAGTTTAATGTATATTGAATACTGTAATGGATGAAAATAAAATATCAAATAAATTGAACATTCTAAATCAAATTTACTCAACTATTGAGAAAAGAAAGAATAATGAAAATGATGAAGATTCATATGTATCATCATTGTTTAATGATGGTTTAGAGAAAATTCACTCTAAAATTGCCGAAGAAGCAGCAGAATCAATTGAAGCTTCAAGTAATGGTGAAAGAGAAAAGATTATATATGAATATGCTGACTTATTATTTCATATGATGGTTGGACTTTCCTTTCATAATATCACTTTAGGGGATATATGTAATGAATTAGATCGTAGAATTGGAAAAAAGAAAAAAGATTACACTTTAGATGAATGAAGAGAACAGAAAAGAGCTTTGGTCTATCATTCAACAAACAGGTGATAGATTAAAAAATAAATTGCCGAATAGCGGCAATCATCCCAAAGGAAGAAATCCATACGCACATATACTTTTGATGATTAAGCTTAAATTTAAACAATCTTATAAGGATATACCGGACAATAAAAAAGAAATCTTAATAAAATTTATTAAATATATTGAAGACAACCCTAGATAATGAAAGCCTATAGCAGCTTGGTTTTTGATTTATCCATATATTGATGCTTATATCTATTATCTGCTTTAATGTTTGCCGGTTGATCTTTTGCTTCAATCATCTCACTAAAATTAACTCTACCTCTAATCTGTTCAGGTAAATCTGCAAGACCAGGAGGTTTAGGTGCATCAGTTGAAAGATCTGAAGTATATGAAAAGGATGATATCACTCTTTCAATTTCTCCTTTTTTACAACAATTTGTTGAAATTTTCTTTTCATCTTCCTCATCAAATATTAATTCTGAAAATCTGAAGTTTGTAGCATAGAAGAGAACCATTTTTTTTCCTTCTTCTATATATAAGTCAATTTCAACATCTGCTTCTTCTCTTACGCCTTCTGACTGAATTAATTTTTCGGATTTTAAATCAACAATTTGGATTCCATTTAAGTTCTTATATTTTTTTATAATATTTAATAGAGATTTTTTATCGTGCTTCTTCTCAATTAATCCTAAAGCCTTCATTAAGTTGTTCTTACAAGATTTACATTCAAATTCGTATAATGGCATGATAAAACCTATTCTGAACCGTAAGAGCCATCATGTTGGGAATTACCAAAGTATTGGTCTAGATGGTCTTGTCCAACCCAGTTGGAGGCCTGCTCTTCATCTTTCATAACCTTATAATCTTTATGCCATTGGACAGGGTCTCCAGGCTTAGGAGCTCTATCTTTTAGTCCACCTCTTTTTTCAAAAATTGCTTTAAATGGTGAAAAAATTCTTACAACATCTTTACATTTCTTATCACAGGGGCACTCTACGGATTCAGGCACTTCTTCATCTTGGAAAAAAAGCTCGGTAAACCTAAAATCTCTAAGTTCAAGAAATAAGTACTTATCCTTTCCCATTCGATATCTATATCTTTTAATTCCCTTATTACCCTCTTTACCAAGAGAAAAAACAGTTTTTTCAGTCTTTATTTTTTGCACTTCTATATAAAGAAAGTTTTTATTCCTCTTCATAACTTTCTCACCAGTTTTTTTATCTAGAGACTTAGAAAGATCGGTGATATCTTTATTGTACTTTTTCATACAATCTTTACATTCAAATTCATATAATGGCATATCAAACTCGCTTTAAAAATATAATAGATTACTATAACGGATATGAGTAAATTTGTTAAATTTGAAGATTTTAACCACACAAGAGTTGTAACCTTCAATAGACCTGAAAAAAAGAATGCTTTTAATGAAGAAATACTAAATCATATCTCTACTATTATAAAAGACAGTGAAAATCTATCTAATATAAGAACTATAATAATTACATCTGTTGGTGAAAAGATATTTTCTTCAGGGTACGATATTTCCTCGGATAGCATAGATTCAAAAGAATCCCTCTTAAAGATACACCTAATAGATAAAGAAACGAAGAATCACCCCTTAATGGAGGTTTCAAAAATAATTAGAGAAAGTTCGAAAATAGTAATTGCTGCAATAAATGGGAGTATTTTTGGTGGGACCTTAGAGGTAATGCTCAATTGTGATTTTAAATTCTTTTCAAAAGAAAGCATTTTCTGCATGCCCCCTGTAAAACTAGGAATTTTTTATAACTATGACGGATTAAGAAACTTTATTAATAAAGTTGGAATATCCAATACTAAAAAAATATTTTTTACTGGCGATAAATTTAATGCTAAAGATGCTGAAGAAATGAAGATATTTGACTTTATAGTTGACCACAAAGACGTTCTAAAAGAATCACTAAAACTTGCTGAAAAAATTTCAGAGAACGCTCCTCTTTCCTTGGCATCGATAAAAAAATCTATCAACACCTTTGAAGATAGCCAACAAATATCAGAAAATGATTATTCAAAAATTAAAGAATCAATTTTAAAAGCTGCTAACAGTATGGACTACATTGAAGCTCAGGACGCTTTTAAATCCAAAAGAAAGCCCAAGTTTCAGGGAAACTAATTAAACTAAATATTTGAGTAATTAAAAGCTTTCTCTTTTGTCTTAAGCCAAGTGCTATCTATCTTGACCCTTAGGTCTAAAAATACTTTACAAGATAAAAAATTTTCTATATCTTTTCTGCTTTCAATACCTATTTTTTTTATCATAGATCCACCCTTACCTATGATGATTTGTTTATGATGAGAGTTCTCCACTATAATATAAGCTTGAATAGAGGATAATTTTTTTTTATCAAATACATCTTCAATAACCACGGCTGTTCTATATGGTACTTCTTGATAAAAAGTATTGAATATTTTTTCTCTTATAATTTCAGAAATATAGAATTTTTCTGTCTGATCAGTTGTCATATCTTCAGGTAATAATCTGTCTGAAACAGGAAGAACTTTTTCTATTTCTTCAATCAAAATTCCAAGACCTTCTTCTTCCAAGGCACTAATTGGAATAAAAGATTCTACGTTAGGGAAGTTATCTTTTAGTATATTAACAATATTAAGAATTTTACTTTTTTTTATCAAATCAATCTTATTTATTGCAATAATTGGTTTTTTATTAACTATCTTTGATGCTATATCCTCAGTATTTATAGTTGACTTTTTGGATCCATCAATCAATACAAGAACTATATCTGACTCACCAATAGCCTGATAAGAAGATTGAACCATGATCCTATTTAAAAACTTGCTAGATTTTTGCAGTCCCGGAGTATCTAGAAATATTATTTGAGAATTTTCAGAATTATACACTCCCAAAATTTTGTTTCTTGTGGTATTTGGTTTATCAGATACAGCTGAAATTTTTACTCCCGTCAGAGCATTAATTAAAGTTGATTTTCCTGTGTTTGGCTTACCAATAATTGATATAGTTCCACATTTAAATTCTTTCATTTTCCTGATTTGATTATACTCTCCTTGTGATGTTTAACAAATGGAGTTAAGATTAATTTTCAATAATGAAAACAAGTTATAGAAAAGACTACTGTGCGAAATTTAATGAGACTTTTGAAGGAGAAACTATAACTATTTCTGGTTGGTGTTCCTCTATAAGAGATCATGGTGGTGTTATATTTATTGACCTTCGTGATAAATCTGGGATTATTCAAATTGTTTCAGATCCAAATAACTCCAAAAACGTTCATGAGATAATAGAAAAAATAAGAAATGAATATGTAATAAAAATATCTGGAACTGTTCGATTAAGAAGTGAAAATACTATAAATAAAAACATCGAAACTGGAAAAGTTGAGGTTCTAATCAATGATGTAGAAATTCTAAACTCATCAGTACCTTTACCTTTTCAAATTGAAGAAGAAATAAATGCAGATGAAAATGTTAGGCTCAAGTATAGATATCTAGACTTGAGAAGACCCAATATTAACAATAATTTTGTTTTAAAAAGTAAGACAATGTCTCTTGCAAGAAACTTTTTCAATGAAAAAGGTTTTATTGAGATTGAAACCCCATATTTAACTAAATCTAGTCCAGAAGGAGCCAGAGATTACTTAGTTCCAAGCAGGGTACATCAAAGCTCTTTCTTCGCACTTCCGCAATCACCTCAGATACTGAAACAAATCTTAATGACTTCTGGTTTTGACCGATACTATCAAATTGTTAGATGCTTTAGAGATGAAGATCTTAGAGCTGATAGGCAACCAGAATTTACCCAAATTGATTTAGAAATGTCATTTGTGAATCAGGAAGATGTCATTGATATAGTTGAAGAGCTTCTCAAGCAAATATTTAGGGAAATAAAAGGTATAGATTTAAAATCAAAATTTAAAAGTATTACTTATAAGGAAAGCATGGAGAAGTACGGGAACGATAGACCTGATCTGAGATTTAATTTAGAGCTTAAAACTATTACTGAAATATTCAAAGATACTAAATTCAAGGTTTTTCAAGACGTTGTAAGTGCTGATGGTTCAATTAAATGTATTAAAGTTAATGGCTCAAATATGACTAGAAAGAATATAGATGATTTAACTTCATTTGCACAAGAACATGGAGCAAAAGGCCTAGCTTGGATTAAAGTTCTGGAAACTGAATTGCAATCACCAATTTTAAAATTTTTTTCAGAACAAGAAATTAATTCCTTGAAAAAAAGATTGGAGCTAAGTTTGAACGACATAGTATTCTTTGGTGCAGGTGAACTGGAAACCGTTAATAATTATATGTCAGCTGTAAGAAATAAGCTAGGTGAAGATTTAGGTTTAATCTCACAAGACTCATATGAATTCGTTTGGATTACGGATTTCCCTCTATTCTTAAAGGTTGATGATAGTCTTACATCAACACATCACCCTTTTACCATGCCTCAAAATGAAGCCTTAAATGAATCTAATTTAAGTAGTCAATTGTCTCAAGCTTATGATATCGTCCTTAATGGAACAGAAATTGGGGGTGGTAGTATAAGAATCCATAAAAGAGATTTACAAGAGAAAATATTCAAAATTCTGGGGATTTCTAAAGAAGAGTATGAAAGTAATTTTGGCTATCTTTTAAATGCATTGGAATCAGGCACGCCACCTCACGGGGGCCTTGCATTAGGATTAGACAGGTTAATGATGTATCTGACTAATTCGCAATCAATTAGAGATATAATTGCATTCCCTAAAACTCAAAAAGCCTCATGCCTATTAACCGAAGCACCGTCAAAAGTATTCTCTGAAAAACAATTAAATGAATTAGGAATTAGACTATTAGATGAGGAGTAATTAGACATAAATTCCAAAAGCTCTTCCATCTTCTACTTTATCTATAACTAACTCAACTACTTCCCCGTTTTTTATATTTGGATTATTTTTAATGTTTACATCGATATAGTTCCTGGTTCTGGCATGTGAATTTTTTTCTGAGATTCCTGTAAGTTTTTTTCCTATAAATCTTTTATAAAATTTCATCTTCTTCTTCTCGCTTAAACCTCGAAGAGCTTTCGATCTCTCTTTCTTTAAATCATTATCTACCTTATCTTTTCTTGATGATGCCTTAGTGCCTCGCCTATCCGAATAAGGAAAAACATGGAAGTAGTCAAGCTGTGCGCATTCAAGGTATTCATAAGATTTATTAAATAAATATTCAGTTTCTCCAGGGAACCCTGCAATAACATCAGTTCCAATACAAGAAGAGTCATTGTTATTTTTTATTAAATCAAGAATATCATTAAATTTTTCCAATCTATATCTCCTTTTCATAGACTTCAAAATCTCACTTGAACCACTTTGTAGGGAAATATGAAATGAAGGGCATATTTTTTTAGAATTTGAGAAAAAATCTATTAATTCTTTACTGGTATCTGCTGGATCAATAGAGCTCAATCTTATATTAGTTATTTGACAATAAGTTTCAATTAATTTCAGTAATTCTAACAAATTAGAATCTATATCATTTCCGTAGCTAGACAAATGTATACCAGATAAGACAACTTCATTATAACCTAAGTTCGAAAATTCATTTATTTTATCTATAACAGAAGAAGTCTCCATGCTTCTGGACTTGCCTCTTGCAAAAGGGATAATGCAAAATGTACACCTAAAATCACAACCGTCTTGTATAGACAAAAAAGCTCTAGATCTTTTTTCTCTTTTATCTATAGTGAAATCATTGAATTTATTTATATCAAAGATATTAGAAATAATTTTTTTTTTGATTACTGGTTCTGTCAAAACTTTTGGTATCAGATATTTATTAGCGTTATCCACTATGTAATCTACTTCTGATATTTTTTCAAGATACTCAGGATTAGTCTGAGCCATACAACCAGTAACTAAAATCTTACATTTTGGATTATTTTTTTTAAGTTTCCTAATATCACTCAAGATATGATTATCCGCTTTGTTAGTAACCGTGCATGTATTAACAATACAAAAATCAGAAGATTCTGCGTCATCTATTATGTTAAATTTGTATGAAAGTGAAGATGCAATCCGATCTGTATCAAATTGGTTTACTTTACATCCATAGGTAAGAAAACTGATATTACCTAAGGACTTCATCTATCCAACCCCCACCTAGCACTTTATCTTTGTTATAAAAAACTATTGCCTGTCCTGGAGTAATCGATCTCTGGGGCTGATCAAATAATACATGGAGCCTGCCGTCAATAAACCTTATGCTCGCAGAGGATTCTGGACTTCTATATCTAATTTTAGCATCAACTTTCTTTTCAATTAAATCTTTAGGATTAACGGACCAATTAAGGTTATTGGCAAAAAGAACTTTGGAATAGAGATCCTCTTTGTTCCCTACTATAACATCATTATTTTTAAAATTAATACTGACAACATACATAGCAATTGGTGAATTAATTCCCAATTTCTTCCTTTGTCCAATTGTAAAGTTATGAATTCCTGAATGTTTTCCTAATATTTGTCCATCTAAAGATTTAATACTCCCCTCTTTAGAATTAAAGTTAGGAAGATTTTTTTCAATAAAGCCTCTATAATCTTTAGCAATAAAGCAAACATCTTGGCTATCTTTTTTGTTAGCAACTGATAGATTAAACCCCTCAGAAATTTCTCTTACCTGATTTTTTGTATACTCACCTAGGGGGAACATTAATCTAGACAATTCCTTTTGACTAAGTGTAAAGAGGAAGTATGACTGGTCTTTAAATTTATCCTGCCCTTTTTCTAGAAAAAATACACCCTCACTATCTTTAGAGATTTTGGCATAATGACCAGTAGCCAAGAAATCAGCACCCATTTCCAGTGACTTATTTAATAAAAAATTAAACTTCATATGCTCATTGCACATAATACAAGGATTAGGAGTTTGACCACAATAATACTTATCTATAAAGTCTTTGACTACGTATTTTTGAAAATCCTCTTTATAATCAACAACAGTGTGCTTAATGCCAATTTGATTAGCTGCCATTCTAGCATCCAGAACATCACTCAGAGAACAACAGCCTGATTCTTCTTCTGCATAATCCCAAAGTTGCATAGTAATACCTGAAACATCGTAGCCTTGTTCTTTTAATAATGCAGCTGTTGTAGAGCTATCTACTCCGCCACTCATAGCTACTATTACTTTCTTTTTCATCTTCATTACTTTACCAGAAGGAATTTGAAAATCTAAAGTGAATTAATAAAATTCCTTATGTATTATAAGAGACTATGGACAACCTTTCCTTTGCTATTGAAAATGGGCTTACGAAAGATGAATATAAGCTAATACTCGTAAAACTTAAAAGAGAGCCGAATAAAAATGAAATTGGCGTAATAGCCGCAATGTGGTCTGAACATTGTTCATATAAAAGCTCAAAATTCTATCTTAAAAAATTGCCAACGAAAGGTAAGTGTGTCATACAAGGGCCAGGAGAAAATGCTGGAGTAATAGACATAGGAGATAATCAATGCTTAGTCTTTAAAATTGAAAGTCACAATCATCCTTCTTTTATTGAACCTTATCAGGGAGCAGCAACAGGAGTTGGCGGGATACTAAGAGATGTATTCACTATGGGGGCAAGGCCAATAGCTTTGATGAATTCTTTGAGATTTGGTAACCCTAAGAAAAAAGATACTAAAAGAATCGTAAATGGAGTTGTTAGTGGTATTGCAGGATACGGAAACTGCATGGGGATACCAACAATCGGTGGGGAAGTTTATTTTGATGACTGTTATAATGGAAATCCACTCGTTAATGCTTTTGCACTTGGTATTGCTGAGAAAAACAAGATTTTTAAGGGACTGGCAGATGGTCCTGGAAATCCTGTTTTTTATTTAGGTGCAAAGACAGGAAAAGATGGAGTTAAAGGTGCTATTATGGCATCAGATATATTTGAATCACAAGAAGACCTTGACAGACCCACGGTTCAAATAGGAGATCCATTTAAAGAAAAATTGCTATTAGAGGCATGCTTAGAGATGTTCAAGTTAAAAGGAATAGTAGGGATTCAAGATATGGGAGCTGCTGGTTTAACTTCATCTGCTTCTGAGATGGCTTCCAGGTCTAATAATGGGATATTGTTAGATTTAGATAAAATCCCAAAACGAGATTCTAGCATTACGCCTTATGAAATGCTACTTTCAGAGTCCCAAGAGAGGATGCTTTTAGTTTTAAACAATAAAAATAATAATAAAATTAAAAGTATCTTTAAGAAATGGGGCCTAGATTCGAATCAAATTGGAGAAGTAATAAGTAAAAAAAGATTTATCATCAAAAGTCAGAAAAAAATCGTGGTTGATTTACCTGTAGACCTATTAACAGATGACTGCCCAATGTATAAGAGAGAAATAAAAAAGCCTAAAAAAATGGCTGGGATAGATAAACTAACCGATGCTAACATTAAAAGAATAGAATTTAATCCACTAGTTTTACTCAAAAAACTTTTGGCAGATGAGAACATATGCTCTCGTGAATGGATATATAACCAATTTGATTATATGGTAGGAACGAATACTTTGGTAAGACCTGGTTCTGATTCAGCAATTATAAGAATTAAGGGAACCAAAAAAGCCATTGCTATGTCAACAAATTGTAATTCAAACTATTGCCAACTAGATCCTTATACTGGTGCAGCTATAGCCGTAGCAGAATCGACTAGAAATATAATAGCTAGTGGAGGGAAACCCTTAGCTATAACTAATTGTTTAAATTTTGGAAACCCTGAAAAACCAGAAATTATGTGGCAATTTGCTAAATCGATTGATGGCCTTTCGAAAGCTTCAAAGACTTTCAATGTACCAGTCGTTAGCGGAAATGTAAGTCTATATAATGAGACATTTAATGAGTCTATAAAGCCAACACCCACTATTAGCATGGTTGGCATAGTTGAAGACAAAAAATTCCTAAAGACGCAATGGTTTAAAAATGAAGGAGATCAAATAATATTAATAGGAAATATTAAAAATGATTTTGGGGGCTCGCAAGCGTTAAAATATATTAATACTAAAAAGAGCCTTAGGAAGCCACCGGAGATTAACTTTAGTAGTCACTTAAAAATTAATAATTTTGTTTATAAAATTATTAGAAAATATGAGATAAACTCTATACATGATATTTCTGAAGGGGGATTAATGATAGCAATTTCAGAATCCTGTTTTAATCCTAATAATAATATTGGTGCCAAGATTAATCCGAAACTTTTAGGCTTAAAAAGTAATCTTCCTTTATTTGCTGAATCTCAGGGTTGCTATATATTGAGCACTAATAAGAATCAAGCAGGAAAAATAAAAAGTTATGCTACAAAAAATAATATAAATGTTAAAGTAATTGGTGAAGTTGGTGGAGATTCATTAATTTTGGAAGATACCTTTAAAATTAAGATTGATGCTTTATTTAAAATCTGGAATGGAGGGTTTCCTTCATAAATGGATAAGCTTAAAGAAGAATGTGGAGTATTCGGAATATTCAATGCTAATGAGGCAGCATTACTTACAACTCTGGGACTTCATGCTTTACAACATAGAGGAAAAGAAGGTGTGGGGATTGTTACTTTTGATGGGACAAATTTTAACGCAGTTAGGGAAGAAGGGCTTGTCGGTAAAACTTTTAATAAGGCAGAAACAATTGCAAAGCTTCCAGGAAAAAATGCAGTTGGACATGTAAGATATTCTACTACTGGTGCTTCGGTTTCAAAAAATATTCAACCCTTGTTTGCAGACTTAGCTGCTGGTGGTTTCGCATGTGCACATAATGGAAATTTAGTAAATGCAGAAAATATAAGAAATCAGCTAATCAAAGATGGAGCAATCTTTCAATCAACATCAGATACAGAAACTATTTTGCAGCTTGTAGCTAGATCAAGAAATAAACTTATCAAAGATAAATTAATTGATGCGTTGCATCAAATTAAAGGTGCATACTCTCTTGTTATACTTACTAATAAAAAGCTTATCGGTGTTAGGGACCCTTACGGAATTAGGCCATTAGTGTTAGGTGATTTAAATGGCTCACCCGTACTAGCTTCTGAAACATGTGCACTTGATATTATTGGAGCTAAATATGTAAGGGATGTAGAGAATGGTGAAATTATAATAATTACAAAGTCAGGAATAGAAAGTATTAAACCTTTCCCAAAATTTAAAGAAAGACCATGTATTTTTGAAAGAATTTATTTTGCAAGGCCAGATAGTATTGTTGGGGGTAAAACTGTATATACCTACAGAAAAAATCTGGGTGAACAATTAGCAAATGAAAATAAAATTAAAGCTGATGTAGTTGTACCTGTTCTGGATTCCGGTGTTTCTGCTGGAATTGGTTTCTCTCAAAAGTCTGGAATACCTTTAGAATTAGGAATAATTAGAAGTCATTATGTTGGCAGAACATTCATTGAACCAACACAAAATATAAGACAACTCGGGGTAAAGTTAAAACATAGTGTTAATAAATCTTGCATAGAGAACAAAAGAGTAGTTTTGATAGACGATTCAATTGTAAGAGGTACAACAGCAAATAAAATAGTAAAAATGATATTTGAAGCAGGAGCTAAAGAAGTACATTTAGGCATAGGCTGTCCTCCTATTACACATCCAGATTTTTACGGAATTGATACACCAAACTATTCCGAATTAATAGCATCCAAAAATAATCTAAAACAAATGACCCAAACCATTGGTGCTACTTCACTTTTTTTTCTTTCTCTTGAAGGAACTTATAAAGCTATGGGATATAAAAAAAGGAATGACACAAACCCGCAGTTTACAGATCATTGTTTTACAGGAGAATATCCAGTAGAGCCTGAGGATTAATTACTGATTTATAACTTTATATGTTTATTTCAATTGGGCTATTAAGTTTTTTACCTCTTCAATTAATAAAATAGTTTCTTTAACCTTGTTTTTTTCTTCACTAACAATATTAATTGGAGCTGAATCCAAAAAACCCTTATTTTTTAATTTAGAATTTGAAAGTTCTAATATCTTCTCAAGAGATAATAAATCTTTATTTAACTTCTTTATTTGTGCCGAAAAATCTACATTATTCGTTTTTAAAAAAGCTACTGTTCCAGAAGGTGTAACATTGGAAATTAAAGGGTTTTGAGAATTATCATCTAATAGGTTTAAGGATTCTAAATTACATAAACCTGAGATTAGGTTTTTGGACTCATTAGATAATTCATCATTGCTGGTAGATAAGCTATAGTATGATTTTATTTTTTCATTTGGTTTTATTTCTAGATTCTTCCTTAATGATCTTATTCCTATAGTAAGTTCTTTAATCTGCTTAATTTGTTTATTGAAATCTTCTGAGTAATTAAATTCAAGTTTTTTTGGCAGTGTTTTAAACTTATTACCTTTACCACCTTTGTTTAAGACATCGTGTAGCTCTAAAGATATAAAAGGTGCAAAAGGATACAAAAGGTTTAGATACATACAAAACACTTGTTTCATTCTAAATTTTGTATTTAATAATTCATCATCCTTATTATTTAAATAAGAAATTTTGGCTATTTCTATATACCAATCGCAAAAATCATCCCAGAAAAAATGATAAAGCTCATATGAAGCTTTCTCAACTTCACAATTTTCAATATGCTGAGAATAATTATCTAATAAAATATTGAATTCATTACAAATCCAAGCATCAAAAAAGGAATCTTCCTTTGAATTACCTTCACCTTCAAAATTAAGATTGATAAATTTTGCAGCATTCCAAATCTTATTCATAAAATTTTTATATGGATCTAAGGAATTAGGAGATAATTTTATATCGCTATGGGGAGAAATATTTGATGATAGAAATAATCTTAACGAATCGGTCCCATATTCTTCTATTAAATCAAGAGGGTTTATTACATTACCCTTGGTCTTACTCATTTTATCCCCTTTTTTATCTCTAATTAAATTATGAATATAAACCAATTTAAAAGGTATTTGACCGGTTAACTCTAATGACATCATGATCATCCTAGCGACCCAGAAAAATATAATATCAAATCCTGTGACTAAGAGTGATGTAGGAAAATATCTTTTATATTCTATAGTTTCATTAGGCCAACCTAAGGTTGAAAATGGCCATAGTGATGAGGAAAACCATGTATCTAAAACATCGGGATCCTGGTTGAGCTCTTTCTTCTCCTGATATTTTTCTAAAAATTTAGCCTTTGCCTCATGCAAATTATGGGCTGCGACCGACCTATTATCGTCAGAATGCCAAACAGGAATTCTATGGCCCCAAATAATTTGCCTAGAAATACACCATGGTTGAATTTTATTCATCCATTCAAAAAAAGTGTTTTCCCAAAATTTTGGTTTAAATTCTACCTCCCCTTTCTCAACAGCTGAAGAAGATTTATTAGCCATTTCTTTTACATTTAAAAACCATTGATTTTTAAGTAATGGTTCCACAACTTCCCCAGATCTGTCTCCAACAGGAATGGTATTATCAATTTTCTCTTCCTTAACAAATACATCTATTTCACTCATGAAAGCTAAAACCTTTTCTCTAGCATCGATTGTTTTTAAATTTCTGAAATTTTTGGGCACATCATCATTCAACGTTCCATCATCATTTAAGATATTGATAAAAGGTAAATTATGTTTTATTGCTATATCATAGTCATTAAAATCATGGGCTGGTGTTATTTTAACGGCACCTGATCCTTTTGTAAGGTCAGCATATTCATCAACTATAATTTTAATTGAACGATTATTAAAAGGACTTTTAATAACCATGCCAGCAAATTTTATATTTTTTTCATCTTTTGGATTAATTGCAACAGCAACATCACCAAAAACGGTCTCAGGCCTAGTGGTTGAAACTATAATGAAAGAATCTGAATTATCGAGAAAATATTTAAAGTAATACAGGCTGCTTTTCTTTTTTTGAGAAATTACCTCTAAGTCTGATATTGCAGTTTTAAGTTTTGGATCCCAATTTATTAGTGTTTTCTCTTGATATATTAGGCCTTTATCATAAAGCCTTATAAAAGCTTCGTTGACTGCTTTTGACATATCATCATCTAAGGTAAATTTTGGATCATCCCAATTACAATTTAAACCCAGAACTTTTAATTGATTTAATATATCTTCTCCATTTTCATCCTTCCATTTCCAAATATGACTAAGTAGTTCATCTCTTTTGAGTGCCTTAGAATCAATTCCTTTTTTTACTAAACTTTTTTCTACCAAAAGCTGTGTTGCAATTCCTGCATGGTCGGTACCCAGTGCCCATGATGTATCAAGTCCTTTTAAAGAATAAAACTTTATAAAAATATCTTGAATAGTTGTATTAAGAGCATGGCCTAAATGTAAATTACCAGTCACATTAGGTGGAGGTATAGAAATAGAATATGATTTATCTGAATTAGTATTAGAATTGCTTTCTATAATATAGTTGGTCCACTTATCTTCTAGTTTTTTGGCTGAGTATCTTTCTAATTGAAAATTGCTACTTTCAGACATTTTATGTTGAACTAGGTGGGGTCTCTATTTCTGGAGCGTTAACTTCCACGTCAACATTGGAATAAATAGGCAACCCTGTTCCTGCTGGTATTAATCTACCCATTATAACATTCTCTTTTAAACCGTTAAGATTATCAACTCTTCCTTCACATGAAGCATCAGTTAAAACCTTTGTTGTTTCTTGGAATGATGCAGCAGAAAGCCAGCTTTTTGTACTTAAAGAAGCTCTTGTAATTCCTAACAACAATGGTTCAGCTTGTGCTGGATTACCATTCTCAGCAATGATTTTTTCATTAGCCAATATGAATTCATTCTTATCTACAGCCTCTCCTACTAACATGGTTGTATCACCACTATCTACTATTTTAACTCTTTTAAGCATCTGTCTAGCAATAACCTCTATATGCTTGTCGTTTATTCTTACCCCTTGCAGTCTATAGACATCTTGAATCTCATCAACTATATATCTAGCTAATTCAATTTCTCCTTTAATTTTCAGGATATCATGTGGGTCAGGTGCACCATCAACAATTTGATCGCCTGATACAATTCTTTCACCCTCTCTAACCAAGATGTGCTTTGCTTTTGGAACCATATACTCTTTAGGGTCTCCAACATCGGGTGTTACTATTATTCTTTTCTTTGATTTTATGTCTTTACCAAAAGAAACAACTCCTTCTATTTCTGATATAACAGCAGGATCTTTTGGCGGTCTTGCCTCAAAAAGTTCAGCTACTCTTGGTAGCCCGCCAGTAATATCTTTTGTTTGAGTTTTCTGGTTAGCGAGCGTTGCGATAAAATCTCCAGGTTCGACTTTTTCTCTTTCATCCTTTCTTATCTCTGAGCCCTTAGGAAGTGGATATTCCACTCTATTTCCATTTTTTCCAACTAGCACTAGAGCAGGATTAAGCTTCTGATCCTTATACTGGATGACTTCTCTAACTGAAAGACCTGTAAACTGGTCAACAGTTTCTTTGTAAGATATGTTGGGTTCAAGATCTTTATATTCAATATGTCCCTCTTCTTCAGCAATAAAAGGATAAATTGTTGGATCCCATTCAGCTAAGAGTTGTCCCACTTTTATTTTATCCCCATCATTTGCATATATTTTAGCCCCAATTGTAATTGGATATCTTTCTAGTTCAAGTGAAGTGTTAATGTCTTCTATAACTATTTCAGCAGACTTACTAGTGCAAATATTAACCTTTTTGTTTGCTATAAAGTTCATATCAATAAATCTTACTTTTCCACTATTTTTGGCCTCATGTCTAGACTGATCAACCTTAGCTACACCACCAATATGAAAAGTCCTCATTGTAAGTTGTGTTCCAGGCTCTCCAATTGATTGAGCAGCAATTATTCCCACCGCTTCACCTGTATTGACTAATTGCCCACTAGCTAAATTTCTACCATAACATAAAGAACAACAGCCACTTTTAGTTGTACAAGTTAATACAGATCTAATGTTTACTCTTAATGAACCAGGAATAGAATCAATCTTTTTGGCTATAGATTCATCAACTTCTTGATTTCTTGATGCTATCAACTCGCCATTAAGTGGATCAAGAACATCTTCAGATAAAATTCTACCTAAAGTTCTCTCCCCTACACTTGTAACAACTTCTCCGCCTTCAACTAACTGGGAAACTTCTAATCCTTCAGATGTGCCACAATCAAATTCCATAACCATCATTTCTTGAGCCACATCAACTAATCTTCTAGTTAAATATCCTGCATTAGCTGTTTTAAGAGCTGTATCTGCTAAGCCTTTTCTGGCACCATGAGTAGAAATAAAGTATTGCAATACAGATAAGCCTTCACGGAAATTGGAGGTTATAGGTGTCTCAATAATATCTCCAGATGGTTTAGCCATCAAACCTCTCATTCCAGCTAACTGCCTAACTTGAGACTGACTTCCCCTTGCTCCTGACTCAACCATCATAAAGATTGGATTATTGCTAGGTTGCTTAGCCCCACTTTTTAATTCTTTTGATTCAGAAATTTTTCCCATAAGGATATCTCCAATTGAATCACCTGTTCTTGCCCAAACATCTATTACCTTATTGTATCTCTCTCCATCGGTTATGAGTCCTTGAAGATATTGGTCCTGAATATTCTTAACGTTTGTATTAGCTTCGTTTAACAAATCATCTTTTTCGCTAGGAATTGTCATGTCAGCAATAGATACAGATATTCCAGAAGTAGTAGAATGTTTAAACCCAAGTGTTCTTAGCCTATCAGCAAGTAGTACGGTACTCTTACCACCCGAAACTCTAAAAGTAGTATCAATAAGATCCTCAATTGCTTTTTTCGTCATCAATCTGTTAACTAGGTGAAAGGGAACTTCATTTGGCATAACTTCAAAGATCAAAGCCCTTCCAACAGTTGTATCTTCTAAAACACCGTTAATCTTGATTCTTATTTTTGTATGTATTGCTATTTCATTAAGATCAAAAGCAAATCTCAATTCTTCTATTGAGCTAAAAGCCTTACCTTCACCTGGCAGACCTGGAACTTCTCTACTCATGTAATAAATACCTAAAACTATGTCTTGAGACGGTAAAATTACTGGCTTACCGTGTGCGGGTGAAAGAATGTTATTAGTTGACATAACTAATGTACGACATTCTGTCTGAGCTTCAACAGATAATGGAACATGAACAGCCATTTGGTCGCCATCAAAATCTGCATTAAAAGCAGGGCAAACTAAAGGGTGAAGCTGAATAGCTTTATCTTCAACCAATACGGGCTCAAAAGCTTGAATACTCAGCCTGTGCAATGTTGGAGCTCTATTTAGCATAACAGGATGCTCCTTAATAACATCATCTAGAGCATCCCAAACTATTGGTGCTTGTTGCTCTACTAAATTTTTAGCAATTTTGATTGTTGCAGCATGATTCCATAATTCCAGTTTTTGGTAAATGAAAGGTCTAAAAAGCTCTAAAGCCATTTTTTTTGGTAAACCGCATTGATGTAATTTTAATTGCGGGCCAACAACTATTACAGATCTACCGGAATAATCTACTCTTTTACCTAATAAGTTTTGACGAAATCTACCCTGCTTCCCTTTGATTATATCACTAAGACTTTTGAGGGGCCTGTGATTATGGCCAAGCACTGGTCTTCCTCTTCTACCATTTTCAAATAAAGCATCTACGGATTCTTGGAGCATTCTTTTTTCATTTCTAACAATAATATCTGGTGCGCCAAGCTCCATAAGCTTCTTTAACCTATTATTTCTGTTTATTACTCTTCTATATAAATCATTCAAATCTGATGTCGCAAATCTACCACCGTCTAATGGGACAAGAGGTCTCAAATCTGGAGGTAATACTGGGAGTCTTTTTAATATCATCCACTCTGGCCTATTGCCGGAATTTCTAAATGATTCTGCCACCCTTAATCTTTTTGAAATTTTCACTCTTTTTAGAGGTGAGCTAGTGGCCTTTAACTCATCTTTTAATTGTGAAGATAATTCTTCTAAATTTACTTCTTCTAACATTGATCTAATAGCTTCTGCGCCCATTCCTACTAACAAGAAAAAATTATCATCTATATATGTTCTATATTGCTCTTCGGTAATAACAGTGCCCTTCTTCAAATCTGAATCCCCTGGATCAGTTACCACATAAGCTTCAAAATATAAGACTTTTTCTAAATCTTTAAGAGTTATATCCAATATCGAACCAATTCTACTTGGAACACTTTTTAGAAACCATATATGTGCAACAGGTGACGATAGTTCCACATGAGCCATCCTAGACCTTCTAACTTTACTAGAAATTACTTCTACACCACATTTTTCACAAGTAATTCCTCTGTGTTTAAGCCTTTTATATTTTCCACATAAACATTCGAAATCTTTCACAGGACCAAATATTTTGCAACAAAAAAGTCCGTATTTTTCTGGCTTAAAAGTCCTATAGTTTATAGTCTCAGGCTTTTTTATCTCACCATATGACCAATCTTTAATTTGCTCAGGTGAGGCAATACTAATTCTAATAGAATCAATATCTCCAGGATTTTTTGGTTTATCGAATAAAACACCCATATCAATCATTAGATACTTCTCCCGCGACTTCGTCTTTTTTGTCACCTAATTCAACATTTAGTCCTAAAGATTTAAGCTCATTTGTTAATACATTAAAAGATTCTGGAATACCAGGTTCAAAAGCAACTTTATTTTTAACAATAGAATCAAACAACCTAGTTCTTCCTATTACATCATCAGATTTCACTGTCAAAAACTCCTGCAATGTGTTTGCAGCTCCGTAAGCCTCTAAAGCCCAAACTTCCATTTCACCTAATCTTTGGCCACCAAAGTGAGACTTCCCACCAAGCGGCTGTTGAGTAACTAATGAATAAGGACCAATTGCACGAGCATGAATTTTTTCCTCTACCAAATGATGGAGTTTTATCATATACATAACTCCAACAGTTACTCTTTGATCAAATGGTTCACCCGTCTGTCCATTAAAAAGAATAAGCTTACCGTCTTCCGGTAAATAATTATCTTTCAATAAAGAGCGGATTTCTGTTTCCTTTACACCTTCAAAAATTGGAGTCTCAACTGGAACACCATCTGTTAATCTTTTTGTTAAAGAAAGTAACTCCTCGTGACTAATTTTTTTAACATTCTCAATATAATCTAAATTGTTTGGATAAATTTTTTCTAATAATCCCTTCAGGCTTTCCAAGTCAGAGTGATTTTTATCTAAATGCTCTTGTATCTGATGTCCAAGAGACTTAGAAGCAAGGCCTAAATGTGTCTCTAAAACTTGACCGACGTTCATTCTAGAAGGAACCCCTAAAGGATTAAGAACCATATCAACTGGTGTTCCATCAGACATATATGGCATATCTTCCTCAGGCAGAACCCTGGAAACAACACCTTTGTTTCCATGCCTTCCAGCCATCTTATCACCAACTTGGTGCTTCCTTTTAACTGCGACATATACCTTAATTATTTTTAAAACACCTGGAGGTAAATCATCGGGTTTAGATATTTTTTCAATTTGCTCTGAATATCTGGTATCTATACTCAGTATCTTTTCCTCAGAAATTTTTAGGGTATCTTCAATCTCTTTGGAATTTTTTTCAATGTTATCAAATACTATAGTTTCTATTTTTGAATATGGCACTAAAGCAAAATTATCTTCGTCAATAACAGCTTCTTTTTTGATGACTACCTTTCTTCCATCACGAATAGCATTATGAGAGACTTTACCAATGAATATATTCTTTAATTTTGTCCTTGATTCTACTTGAACAATATTTATCTCTTGCTCTTTCTCCCTTAACAATTCAAGAACTTCAGGTGAGCCAGATCTTGATTTATCTTGTTTATCACCAATTCTTGAAATAAGATGTTTAACATCTAGCACAATACCATTGACTCCAGGAGGAACTCTAAGAGAAGTATCTTTAACATCTCCTGCTTTATCACCAAATATAGCTCTTAAGAGTCTTTCTTCTGGTGACAACTGTGTTTCGCCTTTTGGTGAAATCTTACCAACTAATATATCATTAGGCTTTACTTCTGCCCCTATCTGAACAACACCTTCTTTATCTAAAAATGATAAATGTTCTTCGTTAACGTTAGGAATATCTCTAGTAATTTCTTCTTTACCCAACTTTGTTTCTCTGGAAACACATTCAAACTCTTCAATATGAAGGGATGTGAAGGTATCCTTTTTTGCTAATTTTTCACTAATTAATATTGCGTCCTCAAAGTTGTATCCACCCCAAGGCATAAATGCCACGGTTATATTTTTTCCTAAAGCCAATTCTCCATATTCTGTAGAAGGCCCATCAGCAATTATATCTCCAGCCAAAACTTTTTGCCCTTTTTTTACAATAGGTTTTTGATTCCAGCAAGTATTTTGATTTGATCTCTCAAACTTAATCAATGTATATATATCTGAAACGTCTCCATCACTTGTAGGCTTGTCTTTTTTTATTACAATTTTTGATGAATCAATATAGTCTACAATTCCAGAATTTCTAGCTAGAACAGTTACACCAGAATCTCTCGAAATATTTCTTTCAAAACCTGTTCCTACTAATGGGGCAGAAGCTCTTAAAAGCGGTACGGCTTGCCTTTGCATATTTGACCCCATAAGGGCTCTATTCGCATCGTCATGCTCTAAAAAAGGAATAAGAGAAGCGGAAACTGAAACTAATTGAGATGGTGATACATCCATTAATTGTGCATCATTTTTTGGAACGACCTGAAATTCTCCTTTAATTCTTACTGAAATTAAATCATTTATAAAATTACCATCATTATCTAACTCCGAATTAGCCTGAGCTATAACAAAATCTTCTTCTTCTAAGGCATTAAGAAACTTTATATTATTAGTAACTTTACCATTCACGATATCTCTATATGGTGTCTGAATAAAACCATGCTCATTAATTTTGGCGTAAGTACTTAGACTTGAAATAAGTCCAATATTTGGGCCTTCAGGTGTCTCAATGGGGCAGATTCTACCATAATGGGACGAGTGAACATCTCTTACTTCAAATCCTGCTCTCTCTCTGGTTAAGCCTCCTGGACCTAATGCACTAATTCTTCGCTTGTGTGTTATCTCTGATAAAGGGTTAGTTTGGTCCATAAATTGAGATAATTGTCCAGTGGCAAAAAATTCTTTAACCACTGAGGTGACACTTTTTGGTATTACAATTTCCTGAGGGGTTAAATCCTCTAATTGACCGTAGTTCATTTTTTCTTTTGTGGTTCTCGTCAATCTCTCTACACCAGTAAAAAATCTATCTTCAATAAGCTCTCCCACAGTTCTTACTCTTCTATTTCCAAGATGATCAATGTCATCAACTTCACCTCTCCCAGACTTTAAAGCCAAGAGGTATTTAAAAGATTCAATTATATCTAGCCTATCTAGATGAAGCTTTGTATTTGGAACTCCATGGTTCAACTTATGATTAATCTTCATTCTTCCCACTTTTGACAGCCTATATGTATCTACATTAAAAAACATATTATCAAAAAAAGTTGCTGCAATTTTATCAGTTGGAGGATCTGTTGGTCTAAACTTTTTATATATCTCAGAGATGGCTTGCTCTTTACTCGTTACTTTAGATTTAGAAATCATTTCGTTTATGGTTAAAACCAAAGAATTAGTAAAGGAACTATTGTCAACATAGTAACATTCGAATGATTTAATTTGATTATCTTTAATATGGTTAATGGTATCCTCGGTTATTTCTTGAATTAATGAATTCTCTAAAGCTTCTGGCTCTTCTGTATTCTTTTGAAAGCTTTCAACTAAAAACATCCCAACTAAATCTTCTTCAGTTAAAGGTAAAGTTTTTAGTTTTGCAGATTTAATTTTATCAATTATCCTATCTGAAAATCTTCTAGTAGCAGCGACTATCCTTTCTCCTGAAGAATCAAAAATATCCTCTGAAGCTCTTTGATATGTTAATAGATTATAGTTTATCTCTTTACTAAACTTTCCTGTTTCAGAATCATATATTATTTTTTCTTTGGAATAAAAAGAATTTAGTATTTCTTCAATGGACTCTCCAAGCGCTAACAGGAGTAAAGTTGAATGAAATTTCTTTTTACGATCTATTCTGACATGTAATACATCTTTTGAATCAAATTCAAAATCAAGCCACCTTCCATCTTGAGGGACAATCCTAGCTGTAAAAGAGGTTTTATTAGTAGTTGTAAGATTCTTAGAATCTTTTTGTGAATCAAAGAATACACCAGGAGATCTATGTAGCTGATTAACTATAACTCTTTCTGTTCCATTAATAATAAAAGCTCCATTTATAGTCATAATTGGAATTTCGCCAAAATACACTTCCTGTTCAATGGCTCTTCCAAATCTCCTTGTCTCTAAAATATTATTTCCAGCTTCATCTAAATCAAACTCCCAAGTAACCAACTGAAATGTTGCATGAATTGATGATTGATAGTTATATCCTTTTAATTTACATTCTGATTCAGAATGCTTAGGATCTTCTAGTCGATAAGATACATAATTTAAAGTTGCTCTCTTATTATAATCTTCAATTGGAAAAGAGGCCTTAAATACCTTTTCGAGTCCTATATTAAGCCTGCTAGCAGGATCTAATCCCTTTTGAATTAGATTATCAAATGATTCTTTTTGAACACTTAATAAATCAGGCGTGTCTGTCTTGTTTTCAGACTTATTACTAAAACTAATTCTTTTCTTGGTTAACAGTATATTATCTTTATACAAAAAGTACTCTCCTTGGATTAAACAAAATAAATACTAAGACTATGCTAATGTAACTTTAGCGCCAACTTCTTCAAGTCTTTTCTTCATTTCTTCCGCTTCATCTTTCTTGACCCCTTCTTTGAGAGGTTTTGGGGCAGATTCAACAAGCTCTTTTGCTTCTTTTAATCCAAGAGCAGTAATTTCTCTGACAATTTTAATAACTTTAATCTTTTCAGATCCAGCTTCAGCCAGAGTTATATTAAATTCTGTTTTTTCAGCTGCAGGAGCGTCTCCACCAGCAGCAGGTGCAGCTGCGGCAGCAACAGCAACTGGTGCGGCTGCTTCAACACCAAATTTTTCTTCTATATCTTTTACTAGCTCTGAAATTTCCAGCAAACTAGCTTTTTCTAGATAAGTAATGACATCTTGTTTTGATAGTTCAGGCATAAAAATCCTCCAAATATTGAATTCGTATTATATACGTTTATTTTTTATCTTTCAAGTTATTTAATACATTAACTAGATTTCTAGGAATTGCTTGGGAAACATTTATAAATTTAATTAATGGCTGGTTCAACATAGATATCAGCTGACCAATTAATATTTCTCGTGAAGGAAGCTTGGATATCTTTTCTAATTCTGACTTATCAACTGACTTTCCTTCAATAAAACCTATACGAATTTCAAGATTAGGATAATCTTTCTCTATTTCTACAAAGGTTTTTGTAACTTCAACATAATTCTCTTCTAAAAAGGTTATTGCAGTTTCTCCAGAAGCATCAGTAAAAATTGACTCAAATTCAGTATCTACGGAGGCTTTTTTCAACAAATTATTCTTAACAACAGTCAAGACGGCGTTGTTTGCTCTCAACTTCTTCCTTAAAAGCTCAAACTCAGATACTTTTGCACCCCTAAAATTTACTAATAAAAAAGAAGGAGTATCTGCGAATGAACTCTTAAAGTTATTAACTATTTGCTCTTTTTGTTCTCTTCCTAACATTTAACTAGGCCATTGCTCCGTTATATTTTTTCAACTCTTCTTTGAGTAATGCAACATCAATCTTAAAACCAGGACCCATAGTGCTAGAGACACTCACCTTCTTAAAGTAATTGCCCTTAGAAGATGCGGGTTTAGACTTATTAATCGACTGAACTAAAAAGTATAGATTATCCATAATTTTTGCAATTTCAAATGATTTTTTACCACATGGAAAATTAACTAATCCTAACTTATCATTTTTTATCTCAATTCTACCTGCTTTTGCATCCTTAATAGCCTTTTCCACATCACTTGTAACAGTTCCCATTTTAGGGCTTGGCATTAAACCTTTAGGTCCTAGTACTTGTCCCAATCTTGCAATTTTAGGCATCATTTCGGGAATTGACACCAAAACGTCAAAATCTGTCCATTTCTCATTAATAATTTTTTCAATCATATCTTCCCCACCCACATAATCAGCGCCCGAAGATTCAGCCTTTTTAACATGTTCACCATTACATATGGCAACTACTCGTACTTTTTTTCCTAGAGGATTTGGAGGTACTGTCGCAATTTTTATCTGTTGATCCGACTTCTTAGGATCTATTCCCAATTGAATAGATAAATCAATTGTTTCATCAAACTTTGAAGTACTAATACTTTTAATTATCTCAATTGCCTCACTAGGTGAATAAAATTTATTCTTATCAATTTTATCATTATCTAAAATAACTTTTTTATTTTTTGTTGTCTTCATAATCCTACCTATCCTTTAATTTCTACTCCCATACTTCGTGCTGTACCCTCAACAATTTTTTTAGCTGCGTCTATATCATTTGCATTGATATCATCCATCTTAGTTTTAGCAATTTCTTCCAGCTGTGATTCAGAAATCTTTCCAACTTTAACTAGAGGGACAGTACTAGATCCTTTCTCGATTTTTGCTGCCTTTTTTATTAAATAAGAAACAGGTGGAGTTTTAACAACAAAAGAAAAAGATTTATCAGAATATACGGTCACTACAACTGGCAGCAAACCTTCCAGCTTATCAGTTTGTGCATTAAAAGCCTTGCAGAATTCCATTATGTTGATTCCTTTTTGTCCTAAAGCTGGACCTATGGGTGGTGCCGGAGAAGCTTTACCTGCCTCACATAATAATTTTAAAGATCCCTGAACTTTTTTCATCTAAATTTTCTCCACTTGATTAAAATCTAAATCGATAGGTGTTGCCCTACCAAAGATTTCAACTAAAACTTGTATTTTTCCTTTATCCATTTTAACTTCTTCAACCATACCTGTAAAATTCTCGAAGGGCCCTTCTATTACTTTGACTGACTCACCCTTATCAAAAATAACTTTTGGCGTCGGCTTTAAGGTTCCCTCTTCTATTTTATTCCTCATTTTATTAATTTCAGACTCATCAACTGTAGGCACAGATTCCACTATTAATTTTCCATCCTTAACCTTCCCCCCGACAAATCCAATCACCTTAGGTATATTTCTTAAAAAATGCCAAGACTCCTCATTCAGCTGTGTTTTCACTAAAAGGTAGCCAGGAAAAAATTTTTTTTCTGATGTTTTTTTTCTACCGCCCTTTAATTGCTCTTCTATAGTTTCTGTAGGTACAAGGATATCTGAAATCAATTCCTCACACTTATCCATTTTCATCTGTGCAATTATATAACCTTTTACTGTATCTTCCGATCCAGTATTACAGTGAACAACGTACCACTTTTCTGCCATTTAGTTACCACCCAATAAAAATTCAGTAATTGAAGACAAAATAAAATCAACAAGTAATAAAAATATTCCTAATATTATAGTAACGAGCACTACACCACCTGTGGATTTAATATTTTCTCTTTTATTTATCCAAGAGATTTTACCTAATTCTGATTTAATATCATCAAAAAATTTTTTCATATTACTCCGCGAAATTGATATTTTCAATTTGCTTTAACTTATTTAGCCTAACATCATGCCTTCCTGCTTCATAGTCAGTAGTAAGCCATAGCTCTATTATATTCTTAGCGACGTCAGTTGATACATATTTTGAGCCTAAAGTTATAACATTTGAGTTATTATGAGCTCTTGACATGATAGCAAGATTAACATCATTTGCAACTACAGCCCTAATATTTGGGTATTTATTAGCGACAATATTCATTCCAGAACCTGATGCGCATATAAGTATTCCTCTATCATATTGGCCCTGGGAAACTTTTAAAGAGACTTCAGCAGCAGAATCAGGGTAGTCAGATTTTTCCTCGGAAAATGTTCCAAAATCCTTGTAATCAAAACCTAGTTTTTGAATATAATCTTTTAAATCTTCTTTTAAAATGAAGCCTCTATGGTCAGAACCTATTGCGATTTTCATTGTTAATCCTCAAACTTCTTAAAAATTAAAGTACAATTAGTTCCCCCAAATCCAAAAGAGTTGCTGACAGCAATCTTTATGTCTTTATCTAAGGTCTCATGTGGAACATAATTTAAATCACACCCTTCTTGTGGATTATCCAAATTTATAGTAGGTGGAACTACTCCCTCATGAAGAGCTAGAGATGTTATCCCTGCCTCTAATCCTCCGGCAGCGCCAAGAAGATGACCTGTAATAGATTTAGTTGAGCTAACTAAAAGGTTGTAAGAATGTTCACCAAAAACTTTTTTAATTGCATTTGTCTCATTTATATCATTTTGCTGGGTTGATGTTCCATGAGCATTAATATAGTCAACATCTTCAGGATTAATATTTGAATTTTTTAACGCAGATTCCATACAAATAACTGGACCATCAATATTTGGGGAAGTTATATGATGAGCGTCTCCGCTCATACCAGAGCCGATAAGCTCAGCATATATAGTAGCACCACGTTTTTTTGCATGCTCCATTTCTTCTAAAACAATAAGACCAGAGCCTTCACCCATAACAAAACCATCTCTATCATTATCAAAAGGCCTTGAGGCCGCACTAGGATTATCATTTCTTGTTGAAATAGCTCTCATAACATTAAAACCAGATATTGCTACGTGAACTAATGGAGCTTCGGCACCGCCGGCTACCATAGCAACAGCATCACCTCTTTCAATCATCATCGCGGCATATCCAATTGAATGTGCTCCAGCCGCACAAGCTGTACAAGCAGCACAGTTTGGCCCTTTTAAGTTATTAAAAATTGAAACATATCCCGCGGCCATATTTGGAACCATAGATGGAACAAAGAAAGGGGAAACTCTTGAAGGTCCTTTGTCGTTATAGACAAGAGTATTATCAACAAAAGTCTGTATGCCACCAATTCCTGAACCTATATAAGATCCAACCAAATGGGAATTTGAGTCATTAATTTCTAGCTTGGAATCTTTTAATGCTAAAGATGCAGCAGCAACAGCAAATCTTATAAATGGATCGCTTCTTCTAGCTTCTTTTGCATCCATAAAATCTTCTGCATTAAAATCAGAAGAAACCTCTGCACCAAATTTTGTTTTTAAATCTGATGCATCAACTTTTTTTAAAAAGTCTACTCCAGATATACCATCTTTTATTTTTGGCCAAATTTCATTATGCCCTATTCCTAGGGAAGATAACATTCCAATTCCAGTTATTACGACTCTTTTCATAATATTACTTTGAATTCTTTACAACGTAGTCGACTGCATCGCTTACTTTAAGAATTTTCTCTGCATCCTCGTCAGCAATTTCAACACCAAACTCGTCTTCCATGCTCATGATAAGCTCAACTAAGTCTAAAGAGTCCGCACCTAAATCTTCGATAAATTGCGAATCAAGCGTTACTTCATTCTCAGATTTTCCTAACTGCTCTGCAATTAAAGATACTACCTTTTGTTTAATTTCTTCTGACATAATAGTCCTCCATTAAGTGTATAAACCACCATTAATTTTTAAAACTTCTCCAGTTATATATGATGAATCATCTGAAGCTAAAAACAATACGGCTTTAGCAACATCCTCAGGTTGCCCAAATCTTGAAAGAGGGATTATCTCTTTATATTTTTCTTTTATGGTATCAGACAAGACATCAGTAATTTCTGTTTCAATAAAACCTGGACTTACAGCATTGACATTTATGTTCTTTGAGCCCAACTCTTTTGCTAAGGATTTTGTAAAACCAATAAGTGCTGATTTAGTAGAAGAATAGTTAACTTGACCTGGGTTTCCCATTTCACCCACTACAGAACTAATATTGATTATTTTTCCGTATTGGTTCTTTATCATCATCCTAACCACATTCTTTGTACAATTAAAAACTCCTTTTATGTTAGTTTCAAAAACTTCATCCCATTGATTTTCTTTCATTCTCATAAACAATGAGTCTCTTGTAATTCCAGCGTTGTTAACCAAAATGTCTATTTTTTCATACTTATCTATTATTTCTTTAATTGATTGTTCAACTTCATTCGAATCTGAAACATCAAATTTTACAACTTCCCCATTACCACTGGCAGATTCTATCTGCTTTAATACTTCTTCGGCTGAATCCTTGGAATTTGAATAGTTAATAATTACAGTAGCTCCTGCCTTAGCTAACTCAGTACATATAGAACTACCTATTCCTCTAGACCCTCCGGTTACTAATGCAATTTTATCCTTCAACATATTTAGATTTTTTCCAAATCTGCTTTTTCACCGAAATTTAGAGTTTGGCAGTCTGGAACTATCCTTTTTATTAAACCAGTTAAAACATTTTTAGGTCCTACTTCCATAAATGATTTAACACCCAAATTGGAATTTAAATAATGAATAGATTGATGCCATAGAACTGGGCTAATCAATTGGTCCAATAAAAGAGTTTTAATTCTATCTTTATCTGTAATAGTTTTGGCGTCAAAATTTGTAACCATAGGTATTCTAAAATCCAGAAAATTTATTCCATCTAAAACTTCTCTCATTTTATCAACTGCTGATTTCATTAACTTTGAATGGAAAGGAGCACTCACATCTAATAAAACAACCCTTTTGGCACCAGCTTCTTTTGCAAGTCTAGCTGCATTATCTACAGCTTTCTTTACCCCTGAGATTACTACTTGGCCTATACTATTATAGTTTGCTGCGGATACATATGAATCATCATTCGAAACTTTGTTACAAATTTCGTCAACTTGATCGTCAGGTAATCCTAAAACTGCAGCCATACCGCCTACGCCTAAAGGGACTGCTGCCTGGGTATATTCTCCTCTTTTTCTTACCGCCCATATTGCATCTTCAAAATCAAGTGATCCTGAAGCTACTAGAGCTGAATATTCTCCTAAACTATGTCCGGCTACGAAATCGGCCCTTATCTCCCTTTCAGATGTTAAAACTCTAAAAGCAGCTGTACTGACAGTCAGAATTGCAGGTTGTGCATTTACAGTAAGATGAACATCTTCAGATTCAAAACATAGTTTCTTAATGTCTAAATTTAATTTATCGCTTGCTTGTGCAAAAGTTTCCCTAGCAATCTTAAAATTGTCATAAAGATCTTTTCCCATTCCTACAAACTGGGAACCTTGTCCGGGAAAAACTAAACTTAACAAAATAAATAACTCCTCAAAATGGAATATATACTAAGCTTTTTTTGATTCTTCATATTTCTCAATAGAGCTGTATCTGTGAGGAACTTTCAACTCACCAGATTTTTTCTCCCTAGAAAGTCCAGGCAAATTAACTTTTGTATTATTTCTTCGTTTACCTACTTTTGATTTTGATGATTTTCTTTTTGGTGTAGCCATTTTCTATCCTTTTTTACCTCTATTATATGATATAAATACTATTTTACAACTTCCAATATTTTTTTTGTTGCAGAATTTGATGGATTAGTAAAAACTTTAGATGTTTCCCCCTCTTCTACTATTGTCCCCTCGGATAAGACCATAACACGATTACATATAGATTGAACAAGTCTATAATCGTGAGTAATAAAGAGAATTGTTATTTTATGCTCTAAATATAAGGATTTGATGATAGATAAGATTTCATTTTGTGACTTTAAATCTAATGATGACATTGGTTCATCAAAAATAATAACTTTAGGTTTTACAAGCAAGGCCTTTAAAATTAATATCTTTTGTCTTTGGCCACCACTTAAGGATTTGGGAAACCTTAATAATATATCTTTATTTAACCCTAATTCCTCTAGATAGAGATCTACTTCCTCACGATAATTAATATTTTTGGATATTCTATCTTTAGATAATGATTTAAGTTCTTCTCTAATCAAAAAAGAATCTAACAATATATCTAAAATCTTTCTTTTAGGATTAAGCGATCCATACAAATCCTGAAAAACTATTTGTATATTTGATGCATAAGATTTAGGTGTATATTCTTTTAGATTTTTTTCAAATAACGTACATGTACCTTTTTTTGGAGAGTAAATCTTCATCAAAACCTTAGTTAAAGTGCTTTTACCTGACCCACTTAGTCCTACTAAACCTAAAATTTCTCCTTGGTGTATCTTGAAATCAACTTTTTTTAAAATATTTTTATTATCATTAAACCCAAAACTTAAATCCTTTACTTTTAATATCTCCTTCGAGTTATCAATATCTAATCCATCAAATATTTGATGTTTTGCTTTTGACTCTAGGTCTGCTAATTCATTATTGCTGAGATTTATAAGAGTTTTATTTTGTATCAAATAGTGGTCATTACAATAATTCTTAGCAATTCTTAAATCATGAGTTATAACTAATACACTCAAACCTCTCGAATTTGATATTGTAACTAATAAATCTAAAATAATTTTTTCATTTACTGCATCTAGGGATGACGTAGCTTCATCAGCCACTAATACATTGGGATTATTTTGAAGAGCCAATGCAATCAAAATTCTTTGAGCCATCCCACCACTTAATTCATGTGGATATAAATTTAAAAGATTTTCTGGCTCAACAAAACCAACCTCCTCTAACAAATTTATATAATTTGATTCTTGAGAATCATTCTTTTCATTTGGAATTCTATTAATTTCAAAATGTTCATAAATAGTTATAACTGGATTTAAAGATGAAAGTGGCTCTTGTGGAATGTAAGAAAAAAAATTAATTGGAATAGAATTTTTTAAATAATCATGGCATTTAAATGAATCAAACTCTTTTATAACATTATAAAGATATTCCTTGGAGGATAATGAAAAACCAAATAATGATTTACCACTTCCACTCTCGCCAATAATAGAAATTATAGAATTTTTATTTAATTTAAAGTTAATGTTCTCTAATAATGGCTTGGAATAGTTATCCTTTGGATATAGTTTCATATTTTTTATTTCAATTAAATAACTCATCTATCTTATCTTAGTTTAGTCGAATTTAAATTAAAAGTGTATAATTGTTTTATGGAAAGTCTTGCTAAAAAAATCATTTTATTTTCGATAATTGGAGTTATTTCTTATGCAGCTATAATTTTTGTATCTAACAAAAGAGAAGTCAAAGAAAGAAGTAATAATAGCTTAGTAAATCAGAGTATTAATAATGTGGAATATAAGAATACGGCTAGAATTAAGACTTTAATGAAGTCAATTGATGAAACTTACAATTCTACAAATACAATAAAACTTTTGTATGCAAATGAATTACTTGAAGAAGGTTCATTTGATAAATCTATTGAAATTCTTGACTCTATTAGCAATACAAAGTCTGTTGTTACAAATGAATTAGTCTACTCATTAAAAGCAAAAGCATTTGCAAGCAAAGGGCTATGCAGTGTAAGTGAAAGTTATTCTAAGAAAATTACTCAACACATTTCTATAAAGGAAATTTCAAACATTCATGTTTCAAATTGTAAAAATGAATAGGAGGATTTATTAAATGATATATTTTATTTTAACAGGTCTGATAGGCGGTTTCTTTAGCGGATTCATGGGAATTGGAGGTGGATTGATAATGGTTCCATTCCTAGTTCTTTTTGCGAAGTTTAGCCAACATTTGGCTCAGGGTACGTCCTTGGCTGTTTTAACAATACCTGTTGTAGCAATAGGAGCTTTTAACTACTATCAAAATGGAAATGTTGATATAAAAGCAGCGTTAGCTATTGCATTATTCTTTTGCATAGGTATTTTCTTTGGTTCTAAAATTGCTCAAGTTATATCTCCAGAGAATCTTAAAATTTTTTTCGGGCTTTTCATGGTCTTAGCTGGAATTAAGCTTGTAATTAGCTAGTGCCATATTTGGCGGAGAAGGTAATTAAATCATCGAATTTATCAAACCAATTTATTTCGGAATCTTTTCTTAGCCATGTTCTCTGCCTCTTGGCAAATTGTTTTGTTCTAATTTTTATCAACTCTATGGCATTCTCTAATGTAATATCAGAATTAAGATATTTATTAATTTCCAAATAACCTATTGAACGAAAAGGTTTTATGTTTAAGGGATAAATTTCTCTTAATCTTTTAATTTCATCAACTAATCCATCCTTAATCATTTTATCGACTCTTTCATCTATTTTTTTATTTAAATATTCCTTCTCTATAGACATAGCAACTTTAATATATCCAATATTTTGGAGTCTTTGTTTTGTATTTCTTAAAAATATTTCTGAGACACTCATACCTGTTGAATAATTTATTTCTAAATATCTAATGACTCTTTGCTTATCATTAGAACTTATGCTTTTTGCACCTTCAGGGTCTATTTTTTTTAATTTTGAATATAAATACTTTAAGCCTTTGTTTTTAAAATCGTTGACTATTGAGTTTCGAATTTCATTATCTTTAGATATATCTATATCTAATCCTTCTAGTAAAGCTTTTATATAAAGCTGAGTTCCACCTACTACAATAAAATTTTTGGTTTCTGATTTTTTTATTATTTCCCTGGACATTCTCATATATGCCCAAGCATTAAATTCCTCTAATGGACTTACTACGTCGATAAGATGGTGCTTAACTTTCTTCCTTACCGAAATTGATGGCTTTGCAGAACCAATATCAAAATCCTTATAAACCAACATGGAATCAGCGGAAATAATTTCTGATTTAACTAAATCGTATAAATTTAGTGCTGTTGATGATTTTTCTGAACATGTTGTCCCAGTTAGGACAATTAGCTTCTTTTTATTCTCTGAAATCTTCAATGTTTTGATCGAGAGCCTCTTTTCTGCTCAATCTAATTTTACCATCTCGTCCCTTTTCTAAACACTTAACTAGAACTTCATCGCCTTCATTAAGGATATCTGTAACCTTTGCTACTCTTTCCTTTGCAAGCTCCGAAACATGTATTAAACCATCCATAGTAGGACTTAGGCCGACTATAGCTCCAAAATCTAAAACTCTTTTTACAGAACCTATATAATAATTACCTACTTCAATATCACGAACAATATAAGCTATATCTTTTAATGCGCCTTTAGCGTCCTCTTCGTTCACTGCGATAACATTTACTCTACCAGTATCATCAACATCAATTTTAACGTTATTATCTTCGATAAGTTTCCTTATATTTTTTCCGCCAGATCCAATAATATCTTTTATCTTTGCTGGATCAACCATTATCGTTGTAATCCTAGGAGCATATGAAGAAATATTTTCTTTCTGTGATGATATTGTTTTAGACATTTCAGAAAGTATATGATTCCTTCCTTTCTTAGCTTGCTCTAATGCCTCTTTCATAATATCTTCACTGATACCTTTTATTTTGATATCCATTTGTAACGCTGTGATTCCCTCAGAAGTTCCACAAACTTTAAAGTCCATATCTCCTAAATGGTCTTCATCACCCAAGATATCTGAAAGTATAATATAGCTATCTCCTTCTTTTATTAAACCCATTGCAATTCCAGCGACAGGGGCCTTAACAGGAACCCCAGCATCCATTAAAGAAAGTGAGGATCCACAAACAGTTGCCATTGATGACGAGCCATTTGATTCAAGAACATCTGAAACAATACGAACGGTGTATGGAAAATCTTCATTATCTGGAAGTACAGCTTGAATAGCTCTCTTTGCTAGTTCTCCATGACCAATCTCTCTTCTTCCTGTTCCTAGCCTCATAGAGACCTCCCCAACACTAAATGGAGGGAAATTATAGTGCAACATAAAAGGTTTTTTTTCTTCTCCAATTAATGAATCGACTCTCTGTTGATCTTCTTTGCTACCCAAAGTAACAGCAACTAAAGCCTGTGTCTCTCCTCTAGTAAATACTGCTGAACCGTGTGCTCTAGGCAAAAGACTAATTTCAGTAGAAATATCTCTTATATCTTCAAAACCACGTCCATCAATCCTAGATTTTTTATTTATCATCATTTCTCTAATTGAATTTTTCCTAATTTTATCAAATATGGATTTTACTTCTTTTTCATCAAAATTAGATTCATTTTCTAGATTAGAAACCGCATTAGTATATATCTCATTAAATTTTGAACTTCGCTCTTGTTTGGATTTTATAGTGGCAGCTACACCAATATCTTTTGTAACAATACTCTTTACCGATTCGACCAAATCTGTATTTACTTGTTTTTCTACGAAATCTCGTTTTACTAAATCTTCTGATACCAATTTCTTTTGAAATTCAATCAATTTCTTAACTTGCTCGTGACCAAACATTAGAGCATTAATAATATCTTGTTCGGGTGCAACATCAGCACCGCCTTCGACCATAAGTATGGCATCTGAACTACCTGCTACTATGAAATTTAAATCAGAGTTCTCTATTTCTTCATAGCTAGGATTACATACTAGACTACCATCAACCCTTGCAACTCTGACAGCCGCAATAGGGTCCTCCCAGGGAATATTTGATACTGTTAAAGCTGCGGAAGCTGCTGTTAGAGCTAAAACATCTGGTGGATTAGTATCATCTGCTGAATATACAGAAATAATTATCTGTGTTGGGAAATTATAATCCTTATGGAACATTGGCCTTAATGGGCGATCAATGAGTCTGCAAATTAAAGTTTCAGCCTCAGTAGGTCTACCTTCTCTTTTAAAAAAACCACCTGGAATTTTACCTGCCGCAAAAGCTTTTTCTTGATAGTTGACAGTTAAAGGGAGGAAGTCTCCATCCACTGGTTCATGCGAAGAAACTACAGTAGCTAGAACTTGTGTCTCTCCTATTTGAGCAAAAACAGATCCATCTGCTTGTTTAGCTAACTTGCCTGTTTCAAAAGTAAAATCTTTACCTTCAATGTTTTCGGATATTTTTTTGTAATTCGACATCAAATATTATTTTCTTAAACCTAGTTTATTTAATATGTCTAAATATTGATTGTTATTCTTATTCTTAATATACTTCAGCAACTTCCTTCTTTTGTCTATCAGCAATAAAAGGCCTCTCCTAGATGATACATCTTTCTTCATAACTTGAATGTGCTTAGTAAGGACTTCTATTCTTTTGGATAAAATTGAAATCTGAACTGCAGTTGAACCTGTGTCTTTAGAATCTTTACCAAATTTAGATATTATATCTTGCTTATTAATCGTCAAAGTAACCTCTTTAATTTTTAATAGCTTAATAATTAATGAATAATTCAAGAAAATCAAGTAAGTTTAATTTTTTTTATTAAAAAACTTTATTTTGGAACTTATATACGCTCCATTACTATCAAATTTATTACTAGCTATCAAAATTGGAATATTACTACATGAAAGAATAACTGGCGAATCCTGATCATTAATATTTAAAAGAGAACCTAAATTTACATCTTTAAAATTCTTTTCACTTGATATTCTAGCTACATCGCTTTCTTGGATATTAATAACTGTAAATAATTTACTAATAGGAAAAAAAAGTGGTTCTGAGTCATTTATTAAAGCAAAAAAATTATTGGAAGTTTTGATATCAAACTTACCAGTTTTAGTTCTTCTTAATTTAGAAACTGTTCCATACGAGCCAAGAGCTAAACCTATATCTCTAGCAAGTGCTCTGATATATGTCCCCTTAGATGATTCTATTCGTAGGTTAAGAGTTGAAAAGCCGGAATTAATAATTTTAATTTCTTCAATATAAGATTTCTTAATTCCCAATTCCACGCTTTTACCATCCCTTGCTAACTTATAAGATGGAATACCATTTATTTTAATGGCAGAGAAAATTGGTGGCTTATAATTATATTCTCCTTTAAAACTTTCAATTGCATCAATTATGTCATCGTTTGAATATTTCTTAATTTTAGATAAATTTAAAATTTTCCCCGATATATCTAGCGTATCTGTCAGAAGACCTAAAAGAATTTTAACTTCATAATTTTTAACAGATTCATCAATATATGGAATAATTTTCGTCATGTCATCGAAATACACTACTAAAACTCCTGTTGCTAGTGGATCTAGTGTTCCAGAATGGCCTGCTTTCTCTGCACCAAAAAATTTCTTCAACTTGTTAACGACATAGGATGATGTAAGTCCATAAGGTTTATCAACAACAATTATTTTATTCATTTTTTTAGATTAGATATTATTGATTCAGTTAGATTCTCTAGCTTTCCATTATAGGAAAACCCAGCAGCATTTTTATGACCGCCGCCGCCAAAGATGTTACAGAATTTTGCTAAGTCAATAAAATTATTTGTTCTAGTGCTTACTTTCCAACTATCTTTTCCTATTTCTCTGATGAATATTCCTATCTCTATATCATCATAAAATATTAATCCATTAGGTATTCCCTCAGAATCCTCTTTAGTAGTATTTGTATCAGAATAAAAGGAAGATGTTGCGTGACATATTGCTAATTTTAAATCTGAATCATGCCTCAGAGTAGAGTGAATTTTATTCCTCAATATTAATTTATTTATTCCACCCAACCTAAAAATATTCTTATTAATCAATTCTAAATCTGCACCCAAATCCAGCAAGGTAGATGAGACTGCAAATGATTCAATATTGGAATTAGAATTTTTAAATGATGATGTATCTGTAATGATTGAAGTTAAGAGACATGTTGCAACTTCCGAGTTAATTTTCTTTTTAAATCTTGATATTAAGCGATATATTAAAATACCAGTAGAAGAAGCTTTAGAATCTATAAATAAATTTGCTGATTTGATTTTATTATTTTCATGATGATCAATAATAATAGCTGGCTTTTTATGATTTAAAATCTTTTGAAGATAAGCCATCATTTCATCACCTGACCTTTCCAAATCATTGAAATCTAAAAGCATATATAAATCGATATTATCCGGAATAGTTTTAACCGAATTATGAAAGTTCTTGGTGGCTAGAAAATTTAGATAAATTGGAACCTGATCTCTGTTATAAACATGCGCCTCAATGCCAATTGACTCACAGTAATTAGCTAAACCAAAGGAAGATCCTATAGCATCTCCATCAGGATTATAGTGACTAATTATTAAAATTTTTTTCTTATTTGATATTATTTTCTTTAAATCTGTAATAGTTACATTATTCATTTAAAAATCTAACTTTTGGGTAATCTTGTCATATGTAAAGATTTCAACAATATCACCCTGCTTTATATCATCTTCATTACCAAAGCCTATGCCGCATTCAAATCCATTAGCTACTTCTTTTACATCATCTTTAAATCTTTTAAGGGAATTTAGTTCGGCCTCAAAAACTAGCTCTCCCTCTCTTTGTACCCTCATGCTGGAGCCTCTAACAGCTTTACCATCCATTATCATGCAACCTGCAACTCTACCCTGCTTTGTTAAATTAAATATCTCTTTTATTTCTGCATGTCCAAGGACTCTTTCCTCTAATATCGGATCTAATAAGCCTTCTAATAGCTCTTTAATTCGGTCTAAAATCTCATATATGATTTTAAATGTTTCACATCTTATAGAAGATTTATCTAATAATTTTTTTACTTTAGGCTCAATATCAGTAGAAAAACCTAAAATAATAGATTGAGTAGATTCAGCTAGTGTAAAATCTGATTCGTTGATATTTCCCACTGCACTGTGAACCAACTTGGCTTTGCATTTAGAGGACTCAAAATTAAATAAAGCAGATACCAAAGCATCAAGAGAGCCTTGCGTATCAGCTTTTATTATTATAGGCATTTCTTTAATAGAATTTTGTTCAAGATCAAAATTAATAAAGTCTAAATCAACTGTATGATTAGAGAATGTTGCCTCTTCCTGAATTGTATCGAATCTATTTTTTATAACCTCTTTCGCAATTTTTTCGTTCTTAACTATATGGTACTGTAGTCCAGCCTCAGGAACAGAATTAAGACCTAAAATTTCTATTGGAATAGAGGGTCCTGACTCTTTAACCTGAACACCTTTATCATTTATAAGAGCCCTCACTTTTCCGGAACTGGTTCCGCACAATATAATATCACCTTTTTTAATTTTTCCTTCCTTGGGGATAATCGTTGCAACAACTCCTCTACCTTTATCTAAAAAGGATTCCAGGACATATCCAGAGGAAAAAACTTGATTATTTGCTTTTAATTCCATTACCTCTGCTTGTAAGCTAATTAATTCTAATAATTCGTCTATTCCCTCGCCATTAAGAGCAGATACGCCAATATAAGTTGTATCACCTCCCCAGTCTTCTGGGGAAAGATCATGTTCAGATAATTTTGTTTTAACTGCATCTATATTTGCTTCAGGCTTATCAATCTTATTAACCGCGACAATAATGGGAACATTTGCAGATTTTGCATGGTTAATTGCTTCAACCGTTTGAGGCATAACACCATCATCTGCAGCAACAACTAGTATTACTATATCAGTTAAACTTGCTCCTCGAGATCTCATAGATGAGAATGCAGAGTGACCAGGAGTATCAATGAATACTAATTCATTTCCGCTAAAATTTACACTATAAGCTCCGATTGATTGAGTAATACCCCCATATTCTTTATCTGCAACTTTTGATTTTCTTATATAATCAAGAAGGGAGGTTTTTCCGTGATCTACATGGCCCATTACGGTTATTATTGGTGGTCTTTTCTTGATATCACCATCTTTTCTATTAATTCCCTGGCTTAAAACTGATTTTTCATTATATGAATCAACCTCAACATCATAATTAAATTCAGAGGCAATTATAGTTGCTTCGTCCGAATCTATTTCATCTTTGAAAGTTACTGTTAAACCTAAGGAAGATGCTTTCTTTATTACTTCATTGATCTTTACTTTTAATTTACTGGCCAGCAAAGTGACTAATATCTTCTCTTGGATTTTAATTTTATTTACTTTCTTTTTTGTTTCATCAACATTCTTATCTAAATCATCTTCTTGAACACTGGTGCTTAAAGTATCTTTAGAGTTTCTGGTTTTTTTGGGAAAATTATTAGAAACAAGGAACTCCTTTCTTGTTCCAGGAAGCTTAGCTTTCACTGCACTTTTTAATGCATCCATTGCTTCATCGTCAATTATTACTTCCTTTGAAACCTTTATTTTTGATTTCTTTTTAGGCTTGGTTTGATCTGACTCTTTTTTCTTATTCTGATTAAAATTTGGTTGTGGGCTGGATTCTTCATCTACTTTGGCATCTGACTCTTCTGAAGATTTTAAATCATCTTTGATTGAATCCACTGATTTATCATCTTCAATCTTTATATTTTCATCTAGGTCTTTTGATAAAGTCTCTAATTTTTCTTTTTCATTTGAACTTATTTCATTCAATTCATCCTGTTCTTTTATTTTTAAATTATCTGACTGTACAGAATTTCTTTCTTCTACAACTTCTTTGACTTTAGCTGCTTTTTTTCTTCTTATAGTTACCTTTGACCCAGTACGTTTAACAATATCTCTATCAGACTTTTCTTTGACAATTTGAGACTTTGAAAAAGAATTTTTTATCTTTTCAGCATCCTCATCACTTATACTTGAAGATGAGCTTCTAGCTATAATCGAAAGTTCTTTGCATTTAGACAATATATCTTTAATTTCTACAGAAATTTCTAAGGCTAAATCTTTAACTTTCGTTTTAACTTTTTTCATAAATTATTGCTCTTCCTTCTCCGCATCATCATCAACTTCTTCAACAGGCGCATTCCTTAACTTTTCTTGTAAAGCTGTTTTTGCAGCAATTTGTATTTTTTCAACATCTTCTCTAGCAGTGATGCCGGAAGATTTTTGAATTGAATCTACTTCACCAAAAGCTACATCTTCTAAGGTATGAAACCCGCCAGCAAATAAAAGGTTAGCATTAACCTCTGAAACTTTAGGAAGAGTTAATAATAGCTTAACAACACTTTGTTGCTCCTCCCTTAATTGAATATCAGTCTTAATTGTTATCTCCCATCCTAGCAATTCTGATGCTAATCTAACATTTTGTCCTTTCCTTCCTATAGTTAAAGAGAATTGATCTTCATCTACGATAACTTCCATAGCCTTAGATACATCATCCATTATTACTTTATTCACTCTTGCTGGTGATAGCGAATTACAAGCGTACCTAGCAACATCAACAGACCAAGGAACTATATCAATCTTCTCACCTTTTAGCTCTTGTATAATGTTTTGCACTCTTGAGCCTCTCATTCCAACACAAGCTCCCACGGGATCTATGTCTTGATCATTAGAAGAAACAGCAATCTTAGTTCTTCCTCCAGGATCCCTAGAAATTCCCATAATTTGAACAATCCCTTCTCCTATCTCAGGAACCTCGGCTTTAAATAATGACTCTACAAAATTTTTATGTGCACGAGAAATAACTAGCTTAGTTCCCCTTTTGTCTTCCTCAATGTTTAGTAGAACAGCCCTTAGTCTATCTTTAGGTTGAAAATATTCTCTTGGAACTTGTTCTTCATATGGAATGATTGCCTCTGTTCTTCCAATATCTACAATTATTGTTCCCTTCGAGATTCTTCTTACTATTCCATTAACGAGCTCACCTTGTCTTGATTTAAATTCCTCATAAATAACTTTGGCTTCTGCTTCCTTAAGTTTTTGGATAATTTTCTGCCTTGCATTTTGAATTGCAATCCTTGTGTAACTAGGATCTAATTTTATTCCAATTTCCTCACCAATTTCAATTTCTGGGTCAAGCTTTCTAGCCTCTTCAATTGATATTTCCATATCATCATCAAAAAGATCATCCACAACCTTTTTAAACTCAAAAAGCTCTATATCGTTATATTCATTAAACTGACATTCTAAATCTTTATAACGAGGATCTGTCTTTAAAAGCTTATGCGCTGCTGATACAACAGATTCATTTACAGCTTCCAAAATAATTTCCTTTTCAATTCCCTTATCTTTTGAAACTGAGTCTATTACTCTTGCTAGTTCTTCATTCATTTTATTCCTCTATAAATCTAAATTAGCTTTTAAAATATCATCAAAACATATATCAAATATTTTTCCACTATCATTAATGCTTATCTTACTTCCCATAACTCCTTCAATTGTTCCAACAAAGACTTTTTTAGAACTATCTTCGTAGGGAGCAGAAAGCTTAATTCTAGCCTTCTTTCCTTCGAATCTGATATAATCAGATAAGTTCTTCAACGGCCTCTTAGGTCCTGGAGAAGAGACCTCGAGTGTATAACTTGAATCAATATAGTCATCTAATCCTCCACTCTCATTGATTAATTGATTAAAATCAACACAATCATCTAAAGTAACACCATCTTCCTTGTCAATGAAAATGACAATGTTGCTTTTATTGGAGCCACCTAAATGTTCAACGTCAATTAGTTCGTACTTACTATTCAAACATATAGACTTGATGAAAGAAGTAACTTTTTCTATATTTTCCTTATTCAAAAAAATACCTTCAAATAAAAGAAGCGGGACAAGCCCGCTTCAAAAACTATTAAAATAATAACATTTAAAGTTGACTATGCAATCTCTTCAATATAGGCAAGCTCCAACTTTTTTAAGATTTTAATTTTATCTCTTAAAAGTCCGGCTTCTTCAAATTTAAGCTCATTTGATAATATATTCATCTCTTTTCTAAGTTTCTCTATCTCTTTTGGAATTTTATGTGGCGCTATGTCTAAATCAGAAGGAATAGATTCGCTATTATAATTAATATTATAAATTGAAGATATATCCGAATCTTTATCTTTAGTTATTGATTTTGGTATAATTGCATTATCATCATTGAATTTACACTGCAAAGTTCTTCGTCTATTTGACTCCTTAATGGCTGCTTCCATAGACTTAGTTATTTCATCTGCATACATTATTACTCTGCCATTCAGATTTCGGGCAGCTCTACCAAAAGTCTGTATTAAAGATGTCTGAGATCTCAAATATCCTTCTTTATCTGCATCCAATATCGCTACCAAAGAAACTTCGGGTAAATCTAATCCCTCCCTTAATAAATTAATTCCAACTAATACATCAAACTCATCATTTCGCAATTTTTTTAAGATTTCAACTCTTTCCAAAGTTTTAATATCCGAGTGCATATATTCAACTCTTATACCTAAACCCTTAAAGTATGAAGTTATTTCTTCTGCCATTTTCTTTGTTAGAGTAGTGACTAAGATTTTCTCATTTTTTTCTACAACACTTTTAATTTCAGACAATAGATTCTCAATTTGATTCTTTGCTGATCTTACTTCAATTGTTGGATCTACTAGTCCAGTAGGTCTTATGATTTGCTCCACAATATTCTTTCCACTTTTTTCTTTCTCATATTCTGCTGGGGTAGCAGATACATATATAATTTGATTAATCTTGTTTTCAAATTCTGTGATATTTAAAGGCCTATTATCTAAAGCGGAAGGAAGCCTAAATCCATGGTCAACAAGAGTTTGCTTTCTACTTTTGTCTCCAGCGTGCATTCCTTTAATTTGTGGAATTGTTTGATGGCTTTCATCAATAACAAGTAAAAAATCTTCTGGAAAATAATCGATAAGTGTATATGGTGGCTCTCCTGCTACTCTTTGGTCCAAGTGTCTAGAATAATTTTCAATTCCAGGACAAAAACCCATTATCTCCATTAATTCGAGGTCGTTAGCAGTTCTTTCTTGAATTCTCTTCATCTCGTCTAGCTTTCCCTGACCCCTAAACACACCAACCTGCTTTTTCAATTCTGCTTCAATAGATTTTATTGCTTTTTCTGTAGTCATTTTTTCAACTACATAATGAGTGCTTGGGAAGATAATAATGTTATCAATTTCTTCAATAATTTCACCACTCAAAGGATCTATTTCATATATTGCTAATATTTTATCATCTTGAAACTTAACCTTTACAGCTTTATCTTCAAAATTTGAAGGAATGATATCTACATTATTTCCAATCGCCCTAAAGGTCCCTCTAGTCAATTCAAACCTAGAGCGAGTATATTGAATCTTAATAAGTTCTTCGAGTAAAGTTTCTCTCTCTAACAAGTCCTTAGAACATAATTCTATAGTCATATTAAAGTAATCTTTTGGTGACCCTATTCCATAAATACAAGAAACGCTAGAAACAATAATCACATCTTTCCTATTGAAAAGTGCACTAGTTGAAGCATGTCTCAATTGATCAATATGATCATTAATTTGAGAGTCCTTGGCAATGTAGGTGTTTGAAGAAGGAATATAAGCCTCTGGTTGATAATAATCGTAATAACTCACAAAATAATGTACAGCGTTATCCGGAAAAATTTCCCTGAACTCTTCATATAACTGTGCAGCTAAAGTTTTATTATGAGCCATGATCACTGTAGGCCTATTTACTTTCTCAATAACATTTGCAATAGTAAAAGTTTTTCCACTTCCGGTAACTCCTAGTAAGGTTTGCTCTTTTACACCCGCGGCAAGGTTTTTTGCGAGTTTTAAAATAGCCTCAGGTTGGTCACCATTGGGCTTAAACTTAGTTTTTATCTTGAATCTCATGCTCACATAAATATTGTAACTGATATAAAGAGATTGACTTTTTATCTCATTTTGGTTTTCCTTTTTATCTATGGAACCTTGTGTATATCTTGTAGGAGCTGGTCCAGGTGACCCAGGCCTTATAACAGTTAAGGCCCTAGAGTTAATTAAAGATGCAGATGCTGTAGTTTATGATTATCTTAGTAACCCTTTTTTTCTCTCCCAGGTTAGTACAAATTGTAAACTTATAAATGCAGGTAAAAGATTAGGTTTCAAGGCTCTAACACAGAAAAAAATAAATGAAAAACTAATTTTTTTGGCAAAGAGTGGGTACAAAAGAATTGTAAGATTGAAGGGCGGGGATCCGTTTCTTTTTGGTAGAGGTGGTGAAGAAGCTGAGGAACTTAAAAAAAATAGAATAAATTTTGAGATAGTCCCTGGTATAACTTCAGCAATTGCAGTACCGGCATATGCAGGTATACCTGTAACTCACCGAGATATAACTAGCACTCTTTCAATTGTTACCGGTCACGAAGATCCAGATAAAAATGAAAGTTCCATAGATTGGACTTCATTATCAAGAATGAAATCTATAATTTTCTTGATGGGAACGAAGAATTTAAAGAAAAATCTTAGTAATTTAATAAGTAATGGAATGCCTAAAAAAACTAATATTGCTGTTATAAATTGGGGAACTTATTCTAAACAAAAAACAGTCACCGGAAACTTAATCAATATTCATGAAGAAATCAAAAAAAATAAAATCAAATCTCCTTCAATAGTAGTAATTGGGGATATATGCAAGATGAGATCTAAATTAAATTGGTTTGAAAAAAAACCATTATTTGGAAAAAATATTATTGTCACTAGGGCCAGAAAAAACTCTAGTAAATTATCAAAAAAAATAATTGAATTAGGTGGAAACCCAATTGAAATACCTACGATAGAAATAAAACCTAAATCTTCAAAAACAATAAGAACTAATTTAAATAAAATTAATAGTTATGAATGGTTAGTTTTTACAAGTGTTAATGGAGTTGAAATCTTTTTTGATGAATTCCTAAAAATTAATAATGATATTAGAAAACTAGGAAATTTAAAAATAGCAGCCATAGGATCAGAAACTGCAAGATCATTAAATAAATTAAACCTATCAGTTGATTTAATTCCAGATAAATTTACTGCTGAAGGGCTTCTTAATTCTTTCAAAAAATTAAAAATTAGGAAATCAAAGATATTCATACCTAGAGCTTCTCTAGCAAGAGATACTCTTGTTAGTGGGCTGAGAAAAATTGGAAATGAAGTAAAAGAAGTAAAGATTTACGATACTATATTACCCTCAAAGCTAACTAAAAAAGATGTTTTAAATAAAGTTAGTGGTGTGAATATTGATTTCATAACCTTTACTAGTTCCTCAACTGTTGATAATTTTTTTAAATATATAACTCCAAAAAAAGTGAAATCGAATAAGGATGTAAAATTTGTAGTTATTGGACCAATAACAGGAAAGAGGCTACTAACATATGGAATCAAGCCACATTTAATTTGTAAAAAGTTTACTATAGATAATCTCTTGGATGAAATTGTAAGATATAAAAATAAATGAATAGATTTTTTCTAAATAAAGAAATTAACAAAGATGAGCAAATAATAATTGAGGGTGATAACTTTCATCACTGTATTATAGTTTTAAAACATAAAGTTGGAGATAACATTTTAGTTTTTGATAAAAAAGAAGATGAATTTCTGTGCAAAATAATTGGAACAAAAAAAGAATCTATGATGATTCAGGCTCAATACCTTCGCCCAAAAAAAACTATTAACGAACCAGACATCAATGTTTATCAATCAATACCAAAAGGTAAAACTATAGAAAATATTATAGAGAAATCCGTTGAACTTGGTGTGAAAGAATTTATTCCAATAATCTCATCTAGAACTATTAAAAAATCTAGAGAGGTAAAAGAAAGGTGGCTTGAAATTGTTAAAACTGCTACAAAACAATGTGGAAGAAATGACATTATGAAAATACACGAACCCCTTCAGTACTCAGATATATTCAAAAAAAATAATTCGGGGCTTAAAATAATTTTTTATGAAAACAGTAAGAATAAAATAAACCATGAAATATTAGAACCTAATAAAAATATTTCCTTAATTATTGGACCAGAGGGTGGCTTTACTAATGAAGAGATAATTTTGGCAAATAATAATGGTTTTATTGATATGTCACTTGGGAATACGGTACTTAAATCTAACACGGCACTTATATTAGGTGTAGGCATTATAAAACTAATTTGCTCACCCTAATTATTAATCTTTTCTCTTGAAAATTGTTAAAACTGTTTGGTTCCAGCCATCATGGTAATTATGCATAAGAGGTACAGTCTCAATTTTTTTGTAACCTCTATTTATCACATTTGGTATATCATTTGTCCAGTAAGAATATTTTGCATGTAATAAAAATGGATCCTCGTCAAAGAAGATCCAGTCTGCCTCGCCAAGTTCAATATAATCAAGAACCTGATCTCCTTGGTTGGCCTGCATTATATGATACGAATTTGCTATAGATAATGGGGATTTAATTTTTAATTTCATATATAAATATGCATCCCAAGTTGAAAAAATTATAATTTTGTCGTCTTTACTTATCTTATATTTATTTAACAGGCTTTTAATCTTAATGTACCTATCCTTCCATCTTGGAACTAAATCCTCATTGGAATGAAAATCAGACATCCTCACATATTTAACAGAATATTTCCCATTAAGCCCCGGCTCTTCCCACAATATCTTGGAATTAGAATTATTTTTTAAATAAAACTCATGAATTCTCACATGGTTAAATCTAAATGGATTTTTATAATCCATAACCAACAAGGAGGTACATAAAAGTAGGAACAATAGAAGTAGGTATGGCAAAAGATTATATGGATTTTTTAATTGTGCTATAGATTTAATTTTTAAAATTAAATTAAAATCATTATTCTTAATCCTATTGTCTATATAAAAAATAATTAAAAAGATAGCAGGATATGAAACTCTGGCTGCTACTTGAGGTTGATGCGTATAGGCATGATAGCTGAAGGAACCAATTCCAAATATGGTAATAAGGAAAATAATTGTATTTATATAATCCTTCCTATTCAGCATCGACCAAATTGAATAATTAAGGGCAAAAATATAGGTTGCTACTATTAAAATCCATGTACCATTCAATTTAAGATTAGATAAACCCGAGGAGCTATATCCTGATATATAATATTCATGTACAGCGAACTGCATTGTATAATCTGCCCAAGAGCCAAGCGTTAACTTGTAGTAAAGACTATAGAGACTAAGTATGATGATTGGTATTAAAAAACATTTAAAAATCTCAACAAAGAAAACAGAGAATCTCTTTAGAAAAGACTCTTTTTCACAAAATTTTTGAAATGATACTGTTAAAGTAAAAGCTAATAGGCAAACTATTCCTACATCTGCATTCCATATTACACCCATAGATAAAACTACTAAAGTTAAAATAAAATTTTTAATGTTTGGTTTTCTAAAATAAAAATATCCCATCAATATCATTAATGCAGGAAAGAAAATTCTTATAGGAAAATAAGGAAAAAAGAGCTGGTATGGCCAAAGTGTGGTAGAGAATAAATGTATATAAATATATGATAGGAAGCCTATCAAAACCAAAAACTTATTATGTATAACTCTATAGAGAAAGAAACCCCATATAAAAAACACTATTGATAGAATAATTCCTAATGTTGTTGATATTGTTATTAAATTTAACCCAAACAAAGTTAGTATGGGTTTAAGGAATATAGGGTAGCCGCCATATTGCGAAATTAGATCAAAAAAAATATGCTTACCCAAGCTAACTTGATTTATAGCATGAAGCACATTCTGAAAATTCTGTGCATTTTCATTATATCTATGAAATTCATTGAATGGGACCTGATAACCCAAATAGATTATAAATAAAACTATAGATCCAAAAATATATCTTGAAGTAATAGCTTTTATTTCATCTGAGATTTTTTGATAAAAAGAAAAAAGAAAAAGAAAGAAGATTAAGAGGGTCCATAAAATAGGGTTAGTCAGTAACGATTTTCTGTAAAGGTCTGTTGTGAATCCCCAATCAACGACAAAAAAGGAAAAGATTAGTAATGACAATATCGTAAGCCACATAAATTTTTTATTAAAGTATTCAATCCTTAGCTTAAAAAAGCCTTTTTTAAATAATATATAGTTAAATACTAGGGCGAAAAGAATCAATACGAATGAGGATATTACATAATCTGGTAACAAAAAAAGTTCATTAAAATTAAAAACTGGATTCAATATTCTTATAGTAAAAATTGAAATTATTAGAACAATGAGGCTAAAAAAAGAGGAAAAAATGGAAATTTGTTTACTCCATGTTAATTAAATCAGTAAGTACTTATAATAATATAAATCTTTATAATTGTAATAACAACCGCGAAAGACTAAAATAGCATAATGAAAGTACTTCTTCTTGATGTTTACATAAAAGATTCAAAATATAGAATCTGCAAAGATACCAATGGTTCTTATGGTACAGCTAATGATTATGGTGATTCCTTATTCCCTAAACTATTAACAAAGATTGCCAAGAATACTAACTTCTGGCCACCTATATATTTAATGTATGTTGGTGCTGTGTTGAGAGAAAAGGGGCACGAAGTTCATTATTCAAACAATATAGTAAATGATGAAGAATATGATTGCGTTATAATGTCGAGCTCAATTGTCTGTCATGAGTCTGAGATAAAAGAGATTAAAAAAATAAATAAAAAGAGTAAGGTTATTGTTGTTGGTTCTTTTGTGACAAGTAATCCCGAAAAATATCTTGAAACAGGAGTAAAGGTTGTGCTTGGAGAGCCTGAATTTTATTTTCTAAGAAATAGTCTTGATAAAATTTTAAAGGATAATAATTTTTCTTTTAATTCAATCAACAAAGAGAATGAGGATTTAGATTCTCTTCCTATTCCATGCTGGGACTTAGTAATTAATCGCTTATCATTCAGCGGTGGGCTAAAAAAGAAAAAATGTATACCTATTCTAGGTGAGCGAGGCTGTCCTTACTCCTGCTTTAATTACTGCACTTACCCATTAGCGCAAGGAAGAACGCCCCGTGCAAGGTCGACTGAAAAAATAGTAGAGGAATTAAAATATTGGAATAAAAATTTCCAGGTTAATGAATTTGTATTCAGGGACCCTGTATTTTCTATTGATAGAGGCAGAACGGAAAACCTTGCTAAAGCTATAATTGATGAAGGTTTAGATATTAAATTTACAATAGAAACACATCTAAATAATTTGGACTATGAACTTGTTATGCTTTTAAAAAAAGCTGGTGTATTCATAATTAGAGTTGGAATCGAATCCGTCAATTATGATGTCATCGCGGACGCAAAAAGATTTAGTTTAAAAAAAGAAAAAGAAAAAGAAAAATTAGATATGATTCACTCTATAGGAATTAAAGTAATCGGTATGTATATCTTAGGATATGAGACAGATACTAAAGAATCCTGCCTCGCTACTATAAAATATGCAAAAGAACTAAATACATACATTGCAGTATTTAGTGTTTTTACTCCTTATCCTGGGACGCCAATTTTTATGAAGTTTAAAGACAGGATTACATCAAAGAATTATGAGGACTTTAATCAATGGAAGCTTGTGTTTGATCATGCAAATATGAGTGGAAAAGAAATAAGGGGACTACTTGACTATGCATTTACAACCTATTATCTGAGCATAAGATGGATTATAAAGAATCTAAGGTTAGCTCTTTAATATACAAAAAAACTAATTATTCGTATAAGCTTTTTTAAATCTTTTATATAATAATATTCCCACTATAAAGAGAGTAAAAACTGCAAAGATAATTGTTTTTGTCTCCTTAAAAATACCATATTTTCTAAATACCAAATTTATTTCATCTCCCTTGTTAATATTACTTATTGAATATGTGGTGTATTCGTCATTAGCCAACTCCGCTATAGGAGAATCTTTTTTAACAAAATTTAAACCCTCAATTGATAAAGAAAGCTTATTCTCAGGAACTATAATCGTTAAACTAGAAATATTATTAAGAAATACTTTTGATAATTTAGTCGAGAAGAAATTAAGCTCTTTTGCGTATGTTAAAACAACTCTTCTATTGCCTGGTGGCATAGGAAGAGTATCTGTTACCTTATCTTTAGAGACTATAAAAGTACTCTCACTCCTATGGGGGAAACTTAAATCTGTTACTTCAGGAAATAATGCATATGAATTTATCTTTCTCTGTTTTTCTGAAAAGTCATTAGTACCAATAAAAATTTCACTAGAATTATTAGAAATATTAAAAATCTCAGCAACTACTATAGAATTTGAATCTTCATCATAACTTATAATTAAATGCCCAGAATCAAGATTTAAATTTTCATAGTCTTGAGTTGAATCATAAACTACCAGATCCACAACTTTTTCATATTCGTTAGGTAAAAAATAAAATTTATCAGTTGAATATTCTATTCCATCATAAAAGATTTTTATGCGATATGATATATTCCCCTCTAGTTTGTCAAAATTAAAATCACCTTTGACAGTTGATACTTTCATCGAGCTTTTAACTTTATCAGCCATTACAAGCTCTAATTCTACTTCTTGGTTATCAAGAAATTCTTTAGTACTAAAGCTCTGAACTTTTCCACTTATTTTTACTTTTGAGCCTCGCTTAACCAACTCCTTAGTTCGTTCAATATATTTTAATAATTTACTTGCTTCATCTTTATTGACATTTATGTAAGGCATAGGAGGATATCCATCATTAATGGGCATTTTTGCATATTTTTTGTAAATAGATTGTGGATTTTGAATCCATTGAAGAACTTCTTCCTTAGAGTATTTATCTAAAGAATAATAAAGGTCAGGTCCAACGAACCTCCCTCTTCCTATAACATGACAAGTTATGCACCTCTTTTCAATAAACACCTTCTCCAAATCCTTCAAATCTTTACTTTGCGAATAAGTCACCACAGGAAATAGCATCAATAATATCAAAAAAATATTTTTCATAACTTTAAATATCCCAATCAATTTTCTTTATGTCAGATTTATTTACTAGTAGAGGATAAAAAATATAAGATAGAGATAATAAAGTAATTAATATAGTAATAAAAATTTCCAACATTAAATTTTCCTCCTGAACATAATTAGGACACCACCCAGAATTGATACCAAGCTGCCAATCCAAAGAAGTGAAACCCAAGGATTAATATATATCTTAAAATTGAATCTACCGTCCTCCATATCATCAATCAGAATAAGATAATAATCTTTTTTTAATGTGTTATATATTGCGACTTCTGTCTCCTTATTTATCTCCCTATTACCTTCATACTTATATAAATTTTGTTCCGGATATAAATAATAACTATTTCCACTATCTGTAAGCAATAATTTCGCACCCAAAATATTCTTAGCCTCGCTCTCTTTTTTATAAGTTTCTAGCAGCTTTATATCATAGTCGTTTATTTTCAAACTCTGCCCTGTTGATAAAATAAAATCTGATTTTGTCCCATATACAGAAGAAAGCGTTATCCCTATTATAAGTAAAATTATCCCAAAATGAACAAGAAATGAACAATACCTTCTATATCTTTTACTTAGAATATCTTTCCATTTTAAGCCTCTTGCTAGCTGTAACTTAAATTCAACAATAATATCTTGGAGAATAACAAAAATTACGAATGAAGATATAAAGAATATTAACAAAACCTTAAAATTATCAAAGAACATATAGGCAACGAATGTAGTCAAAATTGATAAAATTACCGGCTTTAAAAGCAACATTAATATCGGAGATAATTTTCCGGTTTTCCAAGGAATTATTGGCGCAACTGACATTAAGGACATTAGAGCTAATACGTTAGGAAAATTAACTAAGTCATAAAATGTTGGACCAACAAGTATCTTTTCTCCAGTAAAAGCCTCAGAAATTATAGGAAAAACTGTACCCAGAAAAACAGTTAAGGTAATTATTAAAAAAAATATATTGTTAAAAATTAAAAAGTTTTCTTTTGAAAATAATGATACTATATCTTCGTTAGATGAAATTAATTTTTTATTCTTTTGATACATAAAAATTGCAAATACAACTGTTAAAATTATAAAGACAATAAAATATGGTCCAATACTTGATTGAGCAAAAGAATGTACGGATGATATTAAGCCGCTCCTTGTTATAAAAGTTCCAAAGATTGATAGAAAAAAGGCAAGAAATATGAGACATATATTCCATCTTCTTAATAAACTTCGTGTTTCTTGAGCCATAGAGGAATGTAGAAATGCTGTCAATGCTAACCAAGGCATTAAGGCAACATTTTCAACGGGGTCCCAAGCCCAATAGCCACCCCATCCTAATTCTAAATAAGCCCATCTAGAGCCTAGTAATAGACCTAATGAAAGAAATATCCAACTAAAATATGTCCAATTTTTAGATCGAAGAACCCAATTATCAGTTTTATCTTTCGATATTATAGACCCAAGTGCGAATGCAAAAGGTATAGTGAGAGCAATATAACCAATATACAAAGTTAATGGATGAATGGCCATATAAAAATTCTGAAGTATAGGATTAAGACCTCTACCATTTAAAGGAATGGCACCTAAAGTATCAAAAGGACTTTCTACAAACACAATTAGGAAAATAAAAAAAGATAAGATAAAGAGTGATACTGATTCCGACGAAGGGAGTAATGATTTAAAAGGTTTAGAGAACCTAATAGTTAAAGTATAAAGAGACAATATCCACGACCAAAGAAGAAGTGAGCCTTCTTGGCCTGCCCATAATGCAGCTATAGAATATATAAAAGATAAGTCGTTACTAATATTCTTAGCAACATATGCATTACTGTAGTCTTTTGTTGTAAGCAAATAGATAAGTACTAAGACTGAAATTGAAAGTAATGCGAATATAGCTAGAATGGATCTAGTGCCTATCGAAACTAAAAGATTGGATTTCTTTCTTATTCCGACAAAATAAGAGTAGAGGCCTATAAGACCAGCTAAAAAAGAAATAAAAAGTAGCGTTTCTCCAATATTATTTAACAAAGCTTACCTTACTTTCTTCATATGCTTCATCTTCGTATTTTGTAGGACATTTAGCAAATAATTTATTTGCAATAAAAGTAGTATCAATTAATTCTCCTTCTACTACTGCTTCAATTTCATCAGTAAAAATATCAGGAACCTCCCCTTTGTATTGAACATTTATAGTCTTAACTTTATCGGTAATAATAAAGTTAATTGAACCATCCGAATTTTTCTTTATAGACCCCTCTTCCACAATGCCGGATACCCTCAATCTTTTGAACTTGCTAGATGATTTTTCTGCTAAAGCTTCTGACACAGTTAGGTAATATACGAGAGATGATTCAACAGCTTTATATATTAAAAAAGAAAAGAATAGCCCTATTATTACAACGAATATTTGAATCTTTTTTTTTGGTGACGCCATTAGTCCTTACCATTTAATCTTCGATTTATATAAACTAGGTATAAAAATAAAATAACCCAAAAAGCTATTTGAGAATAAAAAAGGTACTCTAAAGAATCAATAATAAAATTCATGATATTTATATTAACTTCCAATTATATTTTATCTAGCTTTATTCTCATGTCTAACAAATAAAAATAAAGAAATAAAAATGCAATGAATGTTACTATTAATGTATCCATCATTTCTGGGGCTATTCCCCCGCCTTCTCCGCCAAAAACAACCGGTGAAATTCCTCTCATAACTCTCACTGAAATGTAAACAATAGGAAGATCAATAAAAGCAATAATTGCAAAAATTGACGAGTATCTTGGCACTCCAGATTTTTCCGCAAGCTTATGAAAAACAAGATATGTAAAATATAAAATAAAAAGTATTAAAGTAGTCGTAAGTTGTGGATCAGATGTCCACCATGTGCCCCAAACTGGCTTAGCCCAAATAGAACCAGAAACTAGCGTAAGAAGGGTGAATAGTGTACCAATTTCTGCATTTATATAAGCCATATTAGACTCACTAGGGTTATTGCTTCTTAGATATTTAATCGAATATATAAGGTTCATAGTAAATGCTATAGTAAAAACTAGAACGTATCCCATATGAAAATAGAATATCCTTTGCACATCCCCCATAATTTTCTCTTTCGGAGCATATATAAAAATCATATATAAGCTAAGTGTCATAAAAATGGAAAATAATAAAAAGGAGTTTTTTCTCAAAAAAATCAATATATCACCTTCTAATAGAGTAACTAAAAAGAATAGGACAAATAGTCAGTAAAAGTATATCGAATGCAGCCAAAGCTTGCAAAGGAAAGGATTTAAAAAAGAAAAGGCTATCGGAAATATTGACTAGCATGATTGAACTATATCCAAGTATCAAAAAAGGAAGTATAAGAGGGTAGATTAAGATAAACATAAATTGACCTTCTCCTCTTACTCTTTCAAGCATTAGTGAAAATGTAGATAAAATTGATGACAGCCCTAAAGTAAAAAGAAAACATAAAGAGATAAAGTTAATACCATTGATAAATAAGGGTGTATTTGAAATTAAAGATAGAAATATAAAAACAATAAGATGAATAAATAAGCAAATAATCATAAAAAATAAAATCTTTGCAAAACAAACTATTGATAGATCGATTGGAGCTGATATAAGTATCAACTCTCCATCTAAGGATATTTCTTGTCTTGAAATTCTTTGGTTTGCAACCAACGAAGATATTAATGATGTATAAAAAAAGAGCTCTATCAAATTATTAGACCCAATAAAAGTAAAACCAATTAATGATAGACTTATTGCTAAAATAATTACATAAATTAAATTAAGTTTTTCTCTAAACTCGATTCTAAGATCCTTTTTTAAAATTAAAAAAACAATATCTATAAAATTTCTCATATTTTACAATTTAACCGATTCAAAAAACTCAATGTCCTTAAGTCCAGATGAATTATCTGTTATAAAGAAAGATTTTCCTTTATCTGTACTATTTATAATCAAATTATTTAAAACATTTATGGCTTCGGAGTCCAGGTATGTGTATGGCTCATCCAAAATAAAAAAATCTGGGTTAATTAGGAATAATATTAATATTGAGACTTTCTTTTTAGTTCCATCTGAGAGTTTATATATTTTTTTTGATTTAAAATCATTTAAATTAAAGCTATCAATTAAACTCTCTACTAATTCTACATTTCCTATATTATTTAGTCGTGTAAAGAAAATTATATTTTCTTTAACTGAAAGGTGTTGATATAAATTTGGCAATGGCGGGAGATAGCTTACCTTGGTGAAATAATAATGGTCCAAATCCTTAATATTATCTTTACCTAAAAATATTTCACCACTATAGTCTAAAATCTGTGAAGCGACAATCTTCATTAAAGTTGTCTTACCTGCACCATTAGGGCCTGACAAATTATAAATTTTACCAGGGTTAATATTAAAACTTATTAATTTGAAGACAGTAGTGTCATTATAAGATTTACTTATATTTTGAATTGATAAAGAATCCTTCATGTTTATAACTTTACTTAATAACAAGTGTAATTTAAAATTTGTATGATGAAATTTCTTCATACAATGCTAAGAGTTAGTAATTTAGATGAATCAATTAAATTTTATGTTGATATTCTAAAGCTTAAATTGGTCAGAAAAAGTGATTACCCTCATGGAAAATTTACCCTGGCTTTTTTATCCTATGATATAAATGAGGAGCCCTTTTTAGAGCTAACTTATAATTGGGAAACAGATAATTACAATTTAGGTAATGGTTTTGGTCATATAGCTATAGGGGTGGATGATTTATATTCTACATGTGAAGAGATTACTAAAAAAGGTGGTAAAATAACTAGAGAGCCAGGTCCCATGAAAGGTAGCAAGTCACTACTTGCCTTTGTTGAAGACCCCAACGGTTATAAAATAGAGCTCTTGCAGAGAACATAATGATATCAGTTACAAGAAAATCTCATTTCAATGCAGCCCATAGGTTAAATAACCCTAAATGGTCTGATAAAAAAAATGAGGAATTTTTTGGTTTATGTAACAATGAAAACTATCATGGCCATAACTATGAATTAGACGTAACGGTTTCTGGTGAAATTGATGAAGAATCCGGATATCTAGTAGACATGAAAAAACTGAGCGATATTATAGAATCTGAAATTGAATCTAGGTTTGACCATAAAAACTTAAATCTTGATACTGAAGAATTTAGGGAATTAAATCCAACTGCAGAAAATATTGCCATAGTTATTTGGAACATACTTAGAGAAAAAATCCCAAAAAAATTCCAATTGAGTATCAAGTTGTATGAAACACCACGTAACTTTGTGGAGTATTCAGGATAATTTTTTTTCTAGTCAGATGAAGATGCGATAATACATCTTAAATCAGTGCTTAATTCATTACCTTCAAAATTTATATAACACACATTGTGATCATGTCTTCTGCACCAGATTTGAAAGCCTTCATTTGTAAAGCCAGCATCGATTTTGGAATACTCCTTCAATGTCCCAAAATCAGTCATACCAGACTCAAATTCTTTCTGGCACTCAGAGCACACTAGATATTCATTAATATTGTTTAATAAGGGATTCATAAATACATTTAAACTGATTCTAAATTTATATCAAAAAAGTATTTTTTTATTTATCTATATCTTATATATACTATAAATTATGGATCATAACCTTATTAAGGAATTATGCGATACCCCAGGTGTACCAGGATGTGAAGATGCAATATCTTCTATAGTACTTAGAGAAATTGAAGATTTATGTGTTGCTTACCTTAAAGACCCTATGGGAAACCTTATATTCCAAGTTAATGATACAATCCCTGAAGCTCCGACAATACTAATTGATGCACATATGGATGAAGTTGGTTTTATTGTTTCTCACATTGAGGATAATGGAATGCTAAGAGTAATTCCATTAGGTGGAATAGATCCAAAACTGTTTTACGGCCAAAGGTTGACTATATGGGGAAAAGAGAAAGTTGAATCAACAGTAGCAGCTATCCCCCCTCATATTTCAGATAAAAACTCTTCTGGGTCAATTCCTGTAGATGATTGCTTAATAGATACAGGTATAAGTCCAAATAAAATTAAAAAAATAATTAGTATTGGTGATCAAGTTACTTTTTCAACTGAATGTGTTATTGATAATCAAAGAATTCTTTCAAAATCTTTAGATGATCGTATTGGTCTTTACGTGATGCTTGAAACAATTAAGAAAGTTAATGTTAAACGTTTAAAATGCAACTTCTTTGCTTCTGCATCAGTTCAAGAGGAAATGGGGCTTAGAGGTGCAAGAATAATAAACTCTCAAGTAAACCCTGATTTTTCTATAGCACTCGAAGGAACAGTATCAAATGATTTGCCTGGGATTCCATTACATAAAAAACTTGCTCAATTAGGAAATGGTCCCGAGATAAGAATTTCAGATAAGTATTTAATTGCCGATAGAGGCTTTAACGAATATATTCAAAAAATAGCAAAGAATAAAAAAATTAATTGTCAATTGACTGCGAAAAATGCAGGTGGTACTAATTCAACCGCTTTTCAGGTTACTGGAAAGGGCTCAAAAGCTACAGTATTATCTGTTCCAGTTAGATATCTTCATAGCCCAAGCTCTGTGTGTCTACTAAAAGATGTAGATTCAACGATTAAGCTCCTAACAAGTAGTATTTTAGATATACATAAATTTAAAAATGACTGAAAAAAACATCATTATTTCAATATTCAACAAAAGCTTTGAAGATTATCCAATTCTAATTTCCAAAGCCTCTCCATTGCTCGTAGTAGAGTTAAAAAAAATAAAAATAGATATACAAGATTTATCTTTGATCGAAACTATATCAACTGAAGATTTAGATGAAATAATAAATAAAATAAAAAATGGTAACCAAGAAATAGTTGAAAAAATTATTAACTCAAAGGGTAATAATGGCAAATTATATGACGAATTAATACAAAATTTCCTAAAAGAAATTACTAATACTATAGATTTCGTATACAACTTAATAATTAGCAAACAATTAGGTGGCTAAAAAAACTTTTTTATTATTGATTTTACTTAATAATTAGTTAAAAATATAACTCGTAGGACATGGCTGAATATCCCTTTTTTATTATAGTTTTTATGGCTCTTATTAGTCTGCCAATTTTAATGATTTTAACCTCTAAAATCATAAAATTTATAGTGGGCAAAAGAAAAAATGTATCAGATACAATTTATGAATGTGGCGAACCCAGCATCGAAAATTCATGGAAAAGAATACCAATATCTTATTTTAAAATTGCTTTAGTATTTATTCTATTTGACATAGAGCTCGTATTTATATTTCCTTGGATATTAAATCTTTCAGATCCTACTCCAGGTTCATATTTTTCCTTTATTACTTTCTTAATAATACTGTTTATTGGTTGGATTTACGCTTACAAAAAAGGATACCTTGAATGGGAGATGTAAATAAGTCATTAAAGGATATAGGTACTTTTATGAAGTTACCTGGTGCCAATTTATTTATAACTAGCACTGATCAACTATTCAATTGGGCTAAGAAATCTAGCCTTTGGCCACTATCCTTTGGTTTAGCGTGCTGCGCTATTGAAATGATGGCTACCTTTTCCTCTAGGTATGATTTAGACAGATTAGGGATGATTACTAGAGCTTCTCCGAGACAAGCAGATCTTATGATTGTAGCTGGAACTGTAACTGTTAAAATGGCAGAAAGAATTAAGACCTTGTATGACCAAATGGCAGGCCCAAAATGGGTCATAGCAGCTGGAAGTTGTGCTATTTCTGGAGACCACTATAGACATATATATAGTGTTGTCCCTGGTGTAGATTGGGTAATTCCAGTTGATGTTTATGTGCCAGGTTGTCCACCTACCCCCGAAGCTTTTATTGATGGAATTCTTGAATTACAGAATATAATTGGCGAAGGTAAGACTTCTCCAACATTTAACTCATCTCCAGTTCCTGAAGAAAAAACACTTTCACCTCTCGAGGTCACTAAACCACCCAAAAAATCAAAAAATGTAATTGAATCAGAATTCATAGATAAAACAAATCTTATTAACCATTCAATGGATTTAAAGAGTCAAGGGTTTACCTATCTTAAGTTTATCACCGCTACAGATTTTGACACTAATATCGTCCTTACATATTTTCTAGGAAATAATGTATCAAACAAAGAGGTGGAGTTTAATATAAAATTGGACGATGATATGAAAGTAAGCTCGCTATCAAATATTTATTCTGGCGCCGACTGGCAAGAGAGAGAGATTTTTGATTTGTTTGGAATAATTTTTGAAGGCCACCCTAACCTAAAAAGAATTATGATGCCCGATGAATGGATTGGGCATCCATTAAGAAAAGAATATGTTATGGATTCTCATTACTACCCATATCGCCCCACACGAAAGGAATATGAAAAATGGAAGACAGAATTGTAGAGAAAGACTTTGGTGATTTAGCTGTTAATATGGGTCCTCAACACCCGTCCACCCATGGTGTTTTCAGATTAAAACTATATCTTCAAGGTGAAAGAATTAATAAGATTGAGTCGTTTTTAGGATATTTACATCGAGGTGTAGAAAAGTTATCTGAGAAACTAAACTATGACCAACTACCACCTGTGCTTGAAAGAGATGATTATTTATCTCCAACTTCTAACTCCCTCGGTTTTGTTAATGCAGTAGAAAAAATTTGCGATATCGAAGTTTCAAGAAGAGCTTCCTACATCAGAGTCTTAGTAGCTGAGCTTCAAAGAATAAGCTCACATCTTGTAGCATTAGGTACCTACGGTTTAGACTTAGGTGGTGCATTAGGTGGAGGAGCAAGTCTTTTTTTATACTGCTTCAGAGAAAGAGAAAAAATTCTTGATATAATGGAAGATTTAACTGGGACAAGATTCCATACTAATATTAATCAAATAGGCGGTGTAAGATACGACATTAAAAGTGACTCTATAAGTAAAATCAATAAATTAATATCAGATTTAAAACCTATTCTAGAAGACTATACAAATATGATATCTAATGATGAAATTTTTATGAAAAGGACTAAAAATATTGGAGTAATATCAAAAAAACTAGCAGAGGAATCGGGTGGTTCAGGTCCAATTCTCAGAGGATCTGGAATAAATTTTGATATTAGAAAGAACAAACCCTATGAATGTTATTCTGAATTTGATTTCAATATACCCACTGGTCAAAATGGTGATGCCTATGATAGAACCATCGTAAGGATGAAAGAAAATGTAGAATCCTTAAATATCGTTCAACAAATTATCGAAGGTATTCCCGAGGGTGATATTCATTCAAGGAAACCACTAAAGAGTCCTAAGTTAACAAGACCACCAAAAGGTTCTTCCTACTTCTCTATTGAATCACCAAGGGGTGAGTTAGGTTTTTTTATAGTTTCAGATGGAACTTCTATACCTTACAGAATGAAAATTAGGGCTCCATCTTTTTCAAATCTTTCTTTGGTAGAAAAACTCTTGCCTGGAACTTTTATGGCAGACTCAGTTGTTATTTTAGGATCTCTAGACCCAGTGTTTGGGGATGTGGATAGATAATGTTTAATTCTTTTATTGAATTTGCACTTCCAATTTTTAAAACTATTTCAATTTTAATTTTAATAGTTGCTTATTTAGTTTGGCTAGAAAGGAAAGTTGCCGCAAAAATGCAATCTAGAGTTGGTCCATATAGTGTTGGATACCCTCATGGTTGGCTTCAACCACTAGCTGATGCTTTAAAACTTATGACAAAAGATGACTCAATTCCTAAAAATTCTGATTCATTACTATTTAATTTGGGGCCTGTATGGATAATGGTTGTTAGCCTTGCATCTTTCGCTTTACTCCCCTTTTATTTTAATAATCCAATGTTAAATGTTGATTTAAGCTTTATGTTATTTATAGCGATAAGTTCATTAATAATTATTGGGATATTTATTTCAGGATGGTCATCAAACAATAAATATGCTCTAATATCAGTCCTTAGAATGACTGCTCAGATAATATCATATGAGATTCCACTTGTAATATCACTACTGATTCCATGCATATTAATTGGCAGCCTTAGTTTTGGTGAGATTATTAGATATCAAGAAGATACTTGGATTATTTTTTATCCCTTATTAGGTCAGTTAAGTTTTATCATCTTTTTTATATCAGCTTTAGCAGAAGGTAACAGAATACCATTTGATTTATCTGAAGCTGAATCTGAACTAATTTCTGGATATACTACAGAATACTCCGGAATTAAGTTTGCACTATTTTATCTAGCAGAGTACGTCCATTTATTTGGAATATGCGTATTAGGTTCAATAATTTTCTTTGGTGGATCTAATGGTCCTTTTTTTTCTAGTAATATTCTAATAGTTATCAAAGCATTACTTTTTTTTACATTGATACTATTTATTAGATGGAGTTTTTTTAGAATAAGGATTGATCAATTATTGAAATTTAACTGGGTTAAGCTAATACCCTTATCATTTGCAGGATTATTATTAGCATGTTTATTAAAATATTATATGGATTTTAGTTCACTATGAGATTAATAAAAATTATTAAAAATATATATAGGAACCTCTATTTCACATTGAGTAATGTAGTAAAACCTGCAGTTACAATCAAATACCCTCAGGAGAAAAGAATTTTTCCTGATAAATTACGCTTAGGTACTTTCGGACTTACATCAGATAAAGAGACGGGAGAGGAGAACTGCATAGCATGTAAGCTTTGTGAAAAAATATGCCCTTCAGAAATAATAGAAATTGATATAGAGAAAAGAGATGGTAGAGGATGGGCTAAGAAATTTAACCTTGACCTTCAAAGTTGCATTCAATGTGAGTTGTGTGTGCAAGTATGTCCTGTAGATGCAATAATAATGATGAAAGAAGCTGAAAAACCAACAACATCTAGAGCAGATTTATTTCTAACAAAGACTAAAATGATGAGAAATGCTGAAAAATTAGAAGAATCTTGGGCCAAAGGTAGCATACTCCAAGAAAGTCATTCTCCAAATTTGGGTGATAAAAATGATTGAGGTCCTAATTTATTTATTTTGCTTATTATCTATAGGCACTGCTCTTACAACATGTCTTAGTTCAAAAATTATTCGCTCAACTTTCTTTTTTGGTATAACTCTTTTTCTTATAGCCTTCATTTTTATCGTTGTTGGTTCAAATCTTTTAGGAGTTGTTCAAATATTACTATACACAGGTGGTACGTTAATCTTATTTCTTTTCTCAATATTCCTTACTGGAGACTGGGACTATAACAATCTTGGAGAAACGTTTCATAAACCCGTTTCTTCAGTTTTAATAGCATTCTTTTTCTTTCTAACCACTAGCTACCTAATTACAACATCTGAGATATTCATAAAATTAGAGGATAAATTCAATATTAATAAAATAGTATCTACTCAGGATATAAGCGTATCATTATTTAATGATTGGATATTTATTCTGGAACTATCTTCTATATTACTTCTTGCTACTATTGTTGGATGCCTAACATTATTAAAATTTAGAAAGGAGATAGATTAAGAATGTTTATGTCTTTAATTTATACCTCTTTATTTATTAGTAGCATTGGTATATTCATGCTTTTAAGTAAGAAACATATATTATCTATACTTATTGGAATAGAACTCTTTTTAAATGGAATAAATTTATTTTTTATAACAATCTGTAAATCCTTCTCCGATGATATTGCTAATATTTTTATTTTATTCATTCTTGTAATAACAGCATGTGAAGTGGCAATTGGATTAGCAATTTTTTTACTTAATCAAAGAATCAACAAAACAATTGATATCAACAGTCTTGATAGGTTAAGAGATAATTAAATGAATAAGAGCATAATAATATTATCGTTATTACCAATTTTTATTACATATTTAATTAGTTTTTTTAATTTTAAAAAATTGGAGTTGGAGACATTGAATTACATTGTACCAACAATAATATATTCAAGCTTATTGTTTATTTTATTTTCCATTCCTAATATTAATTCATTATCAATCCCCTTTTTAACCATTAATGGTAATGATATTAACCTTATTTTTGATTACATAGACAAAAACCTCTTAATGTCAAAAGTTGTCTTAATAATATCAACTTTGGTACTCATATATTCTTCTAAATTTATTGAAGGTGAGGAAAGAAGGTCTCATTCCAGGTACTTTCTTTTTTTATCGGTTTTCATTTCGTCAATGTTTATTTTTACGATATCCTCAGACCTTTTCAGTAGCTTTATTTTTTGGGAGCTTTTAGGGCTGTCCTCTTATTTTTTAATAGGTTTTTGGAATAAAGATTCTGAAGCAATTAAATCTTCAACTATAGCTTTTTGGATTACAAGATTTGGCGATCTTTTCTTTCTTGCTGGAATAATCTTAATTTTTACTACTGCTGGTACTTTAGATATAAATAATCTGAATCAAATTGCATCAAATTCAAATTTAGATATTAAGTTTCCATTACTATTTATAGTTATAGGAATTTTCTCTAAATCAGCTCAATTTCCATTCAACATATGGCTACCTAAGGCAATGAAAGGTCCAACTCCTGTTTCGTCTCTTATTCATTCTGCAACTATGGTTGTAGCAGGTGTTTTGCTATTATTTAAAATCTATCCATTAATAAGTACTTCAATTGGACTACTTAATTTGCTAACAACGATTGGAATTATCTCTTCATTTATTGGAGCAATTGCTGCTTTTTATGAGGAAGACCTAAAGAAAATACTCGCATATTCCACAATTTCTCATATTGGATTAATGTTTTTAGCTATTGGCATTTCTAAACCTGATTTAGCTTATTTTCATATGTTTAGTCATAGTTTTTTTAAATCCTTATTATTTTTATTTGCTGGAATTGTAATAATGTTAAATGGAACTTCCAAATTAGAAAACCTAGATTCTTCTATTAAACTAAAGTCAACCATGGGGGCTATATTAATTATTGCATGTTGCTCACTTAGTTCGATTTACTTCTTCACTGGTTCATTTTCAAAAGAATATATAATTTTTAGCATGATAGATGATGGTTTATACATAGAAGGGCTAATTATTTTATTTGGAGTTATTTTTACTTCTTTATATTCAGCGAAAATATTATTTACATTAATAGATTTTAATCCTAAGAATGAATCTTTGGATAAAATAGATTTAAAATTTATAGGCCCTTTGTTGATTTTGGCAATCCTATCATTATCAGGACCTTTAACTATGTCTATATTTAATAAAAGTATCGAAATAACAAAAGTTCCTCACTCAATTTTATGGATACTTGCTTTGCAAATATTAACTTTTTCAACTTTTTATATTTATTTAAAAACGAAAGATATAATTAACGAGAAACTATATAATTTTAGAAGTTTATCAGACTCTCTTTTTGTAACTGATAAAATTTATTTAGAAATCTATGATAAAGTTTTTAAATCAACCTCCATATTCATTGCCTGGTTTGATAGAAATATCCTAGATGGGCTAATTAATTTTATTCCATTTAGAATTATCTATACATCTAAGAAATTAATGGGATTACAGAATGGGCAAGCTAAGCTTTATGCTGTCAGATCAATAATCTTCTTTATCCTCTTAATATTGTTAATAATAGTAACAAGTGATGAATTAATAATAGGAGCATTAAAATAATGATTTTATTATCAATTCTTTTTATTCCATTAATTGCAATTATTCTTACCAATATTGTTGATAAAAAATCGTTTTACGTTAAAATTTTTCCTCTTCTAGGATCCTTAGCCTGTCTATTATTGATATTTTACTACTCTTCTCATAATAACTTATTGGAACTCGTAACCTTTGTTGAATATATTCATCTTTATGACATATTTCCTAAGCTTGGAATTTCAATGTCATTTTCTATATCAAAGATATCAATAATTCTTTTAATTTTGGCAAATATAACAATATCAACCGCTTTGTTCTCAACTTTTAATATTAATAAACGATTAAATGAAATAAATACCCTAATACTTGTAATATCAATAGGGATATATGGACTTATTATTGCGGATGACCTATTTGTTTTTTTTCTTTTTTATGAAATAGCTGTTGTTCCTATGTTCTTAATGATAACTAATTGGGGTTATGATTTAAAAAGAGAAATATCTGGCCCGTTTAAAAAAATATTATCTAGCCTTTCAGTTGGAACTAAATCCTATGGAGCATACAAAATAACTTTATATTTATTAGTAGGATCACTACTAATTTTTTTAGGTTTGGGAATTGTCGGAATAAATGAAGGGACTTTCTCAATTACCGAAATACTTAAAAACAAAGATTTTAATAGTGTTTCTGGCTCAGATTTAAAAATTGCATTTTTTCTCCTTGTTTTAGGTTTTGGTTCCCATTCCGCACTTTGGCCTTTACATACTTGGGCACCAGATGGTCATGGCACTGCACCGACTGCGGGATCTATAATTTTCGCTGGGATACTAATGAAAATTGGTGTTATAGGTTTTATAAAAATCCTTATAACAATCTTCAGTGTAACATTTGTTGAATTTTCAAATATATTAATATTTTTAGCCTCAATAAATATAATATATGGCGCATTTACTGCTATGATGCAAGATGATTTAAAATACTTAGCTGCTTATGCTTCTTTATCACATATTGGATATATATTTTTAGCACTAGCCATGAATAATGAACTTGGGCTTAGTTCTGCGATACTTCAAACAGTGTCCCATGGATTAATTATCTGCTTACTATTCTTTTCTGTTGGACTAATATTTAATCATAAAAAAACGAGATCAATAAAAGAACTTAACTCACTTTCTGATAATTCACCTTGGATTTCAAAAATTTTTATCTTTGCTGCTTTTGCTAGTATTGGCTTTCCTTTAACTAGTGGATTTGTTGCAGAATTCCTAATTATAAGTAGTATAGCCGAAAGCGGAAACTCTCTTTTAATAGTAATTCCTCTAATTGGAATATTCATTACCACTCTTTATATGTTTAGAACAGTGAAAAAAATATGTCTCAAGTATGTTGAAGGAGATAAAGAATCCTCTTCTATCTCTTTTGATGAAAAGTTAATCTGTAGCTTTTTAATTATAATAATTATAATTGTTGGGATAGCTCCCAACTTTTTCCTAAATTTTATAAATGGAGAATCAATCAAGATTTTTCTTGGAATATAAATCATGGATCAAATTAAATTCTTGCTGCCCGAAATTACTTTAATTCTTTTATCTTTTGCATTACTTTTTAATTCACTTATTGATCAAATAGATAAAAGAATAACTAATAAAATTCTTTTAATAATCGGTTCACTGGTCTCAATAATTTTACTACTAAATGAGAACCCTCAAGGTTACTTTTTGAATGATACTTTTGAAAACAATACTTTAACGAATACAATCAAAGTACTTCTTGTCTCTGGCACGCTTTTAAGCCTTCTCTTGATTTCAAATTCAAAATCTGAGCAATTTAAAAACTTTTTTAATGAATACTGCTTTTTACTTATTCTGTCACTAGTTGGGGGAATGATTGTAGTATCATCTAGGGAATTCTTAACTATGATAATATCCTTTGAAATACTAAGTATTCCCATATATTTAATTTCGGCTATGGGACCTAATTCAAAAAAATCAATTGAAGCTGCAACAAAACTTTTCTTTTTTGGAACACTTTCAACAGTATTCCTAATTTTCTCAGCTGTTCTTTTTTATTCAATTAGCGGAAGTACATATATTAATGATATTGCTTGGTCGACAAAAGACTCTGTAATTGTACTAAGCACAATTTTCTTGCTCGTAACGGTAAGCTTTAAATGTGCACTATACCCTTTTCATTTCTGGGTTTCCGATACTTATGAATCTGCACCGATGAACATTCTTCCTTTCTTAAGCACTATTCCAAAAATTGCTATTATTGCATTCGTTTTCTTTTTCTTTCAAAATTTATATAATTTCAACATCAATAACCAGATTATAAATATAATATCAATATTAATAATTGGCTCTATTTCTTTTGGGTCTATATTAAGTGTGAAACAAAATAATTTATTTAGACTTCTAGCTTACTCAGGAATACCTCACGCTGGAATTTTGATTGCATGTGCGATAAATCCTCTCCCAGTCTCATCAGATTTTCTAATCCTATATTTCACTTTTTATATTTTCTCCAATGTGGGTCTTTTTATATGCTTAAATTCCCTTCCTAAAATAAATAAAGATTTTACTATCAATGATTTGAGTGGCCTTTATAAAGACTCCTCATTTATAGCAATTTGCTTAACAATTTTCCTTTTATCTCTTGCTGGAGCTCCTTTATTTGCAGGATTTTGGGGCAAATTTAATGTTGCTTTAATATCATATAAATCTTTCGGCCTCTTTCTACCAATTTTAATCATGGCAAGCGCTGCTGTATCTTTCTATTACTATATAAAAATTATTAGATTTATATTTTTAAATAAATCAATTGATCAGACTTATAAATTTAGTACTAATACTATAAATATTTTTCTAATAATTATTTGTGTAATTATTACTATGGCTTTAGGAATAAATCCAAACTTAATGACTAAGATTTTTTAATCTAGGATATTCAACAAAGATTCCAGCACTATCTTTTATCTAGTTTTATATAATCTCTAGAATCATAACCAGTATAAACTTGTCTAGGCCTAGCAATCTTTTGATCTTTATCTCCTAAAAGCTCTTTCCATTGGGCAAGCCAACCTGGTGTCCTACCGATTGTGAACAAGACTGTAAACATATCTTTTGGAATACCCATGCTTTCGTAGATGAGACCCGAATAAAAATCAACATTTGGATACAAATTCCTATCTACAAAGTAATCTTCACTCAGTGCAATTGATTCAAGCTCAAGGGCTATATCTAATAGAGGATTTGTACCAGTGACACTAAAAACTTTATCTGCAGCTTCTTTTAAATATTTAGCTCTTGGGTCATATGCTTTGTAAACTCTATGACCAAAGCCCATTAATTTAACTTCTTTCTTTTTGACCTTTTGAATAAATGCGGGAATATTGTCAACTGAGCCTATCTCAGTTAGCATTTGAAGAACAGCTTCATTGGCACCACCATGAAGGGGGCCGTACAAAGCAGCAGTTGCCGCTGAAACAGCTGAAAAAGGATCTGGCTCAGAACTCCCAACATTCCTCATAACACTTGCACTACAATTTTGCTCATGATCAGCATGCAAAATTAACAATGTATCCATAGCGCTGACCAAATCAGGATGCATCTTTTTCTCATCCCCATGAAACATCATATTCAAAAAATTTTCAGCGTAATCTAAGGAATCATCAGGATTAATAAAGTCAAGACCTTGTGAGTGCCTATAAAAATTAGCTGCAAGTATTGGAACCTGTGCAATCAGACGACACATACTTCTATAATTCTCATCTGCGTCATCAATATTTTTTGATTCAGGGTAAAAAGTTGATAATGCTGCTTCAAGGCTAGTTAGAGCGCCCATTGCATGAGAATTCTGTGGAAATGCTTTAATTATATTATTAATATCTGCTGGAACACTATTATGTTCTTTAACATCTGCAATCCACTTCTTTAATTCCTCGTTATTAGGCAATTCACCATCAATTAATAGCTTTGAGACCTCCAATTGGCTACTACTTTCAGCTAATTGCTCAATAGGATATCCTCTATATCGTAATATTCCTTCATCTCCATCTATATAAGTAACGCTGCTTCTGCAAGATGCAGTATTTTCAAAAGATGGGTCGTAACTCATCATTCCAAATTCATCTTCATTTACCTTAATTTGTCGCAAATCTTTTGCTCTTATATTTCCGTCATGTATTTCAATCTTATACTCTTTATTAGTTCTACTATCATTTATAGTTAATATCTCAGACAAAACATGCCTCCTAGATGTTCACCTTAATTAATTTAAAAAATATTTTGCGGTGAATAATAAGTAGTTATTATACACAAAATAGACAATGAAAAAAAGATTAAGAAGCCTCTGAACTTAAAATTTTAGTCTTTTAAATTAATAAGCTGTAGATTTTGATAATCTATGTCATCGAAATATAGTTGAATAAAATCGTCTTTTTCGTATGAATTTTTACAATTTACCCTATCTACACTATCAAAAAAATTGAATTTATTAAAAAAAATAATATATTTATCTTTTAATTTTGCATAAATATATCCTGAAATCTCATTATGATTTTCCTGAGATAAATATTTTAGAGCCCATAATTTATAAACTTTTTTTGACTTATCTTTAACGGATGAAAGCTTGGGTAGTACAATAGATAAATACTTATCAAGGTCATCCTTGGTAAATAGAATTTCGTTTTTTTGAAGAAAGAATGAAATTTGCCTCATATTAATTGAGTCTAAATATCTACGTACAGGGGATGTAATCTGTAAATATGAGTCTAAACCTAGGCCACTATGCTTTTCAACTTGAGATGAAATCTCGACTGGTGAGACTTTCCTGTGGAAACAAAAAGGAGGATTGTCATCTATAATTGAAATTTCAAGATTATCTGATTTTTTCTGAGATCTGAATATAGCAGGTACTGAATTCTCAATAAAAAATTTTGAGAAATAAAAATTTGCTAATATCATAAGTTCTGAAACGATTCTTCTAGAATTTATTTGAGGTAGTTCATTAATAATAATATTATTTTTATTATTTAGTTTAATATTAATTTCTTGATTAAAAAACTTAAAATCTGCATTTTTTAATCTTTTATTATTTAAAATTTCAGTAAAACTATCAAGGAACTCGTAATTTAAATTATCTGGAATTAAAGATTGAAACCTTGAGTAGGTATAGTTCTCTTTAACTTTAATAATGCTTTCCTCAATTTCATGAGATATTATTTCAAAGTTTTCAATTTTGAAGTTAATGGATAAAACGGGTCTCAATTTACCTGATACTAAAGAAATACTTTCAATCATTTTCTTGCTATATAAATCAAAATTTCCTGAGGGTACATATATCGTATTAATTATTTCTTTTGCTTTCTCGGTAAAAATAGAATTGTCTAGGAAAAAGGAACTAAAATTAGTTATATGCACAGACAATAAATAGACATCCCCTTCCCTTTTAATACTGAATGCATCATCAAAGTCATATGTCTCTTCATCATCTATAGTAAAAGCCTCTAAAAAACTTTTTGATTCTAAATCTTTAGAGGCATTATCTTTTATCTGAGAATCTGAATAAGGAAAATCATTATCTAAATTTAGCAAACTATATAATGGCTCAAAATTTTTATTAAATACACCAAATGATTTTAAAAGTGATAAAATTTCAAAGTAGTTATTTGCGCCTAAGGCATACTTGACGGACTCTATAAAAGTCCTAGAATACTTCTTTTCACCAGCTAGATAGTTAATAATCTGAGTTATTTGTTCATTATATTTGGCCCAATCAACATTATCTGAATTATGATTATCATTCAGCGCTCTAATAAAGTCTTTGGATAAATTCGTTTTTTGCTTCTTTATATCCAAATTATTCAAAATTTTTGATACTATATCCTTGGGGTTTAAATAAACTTTGTCCTTATCTACAACTTTATAATATGTGAAATCGCTATTAAAAGATTCTAGGAAAATATTTAAATGATCATAATTTTTAATATCATAATAATCAATTGCAGAGATTATAAAGTCCTCAATTGATAATATATTATATTTTTTAATTAAAAATGACCAAAAGTCTTCATGCGAAAATTGTATTTCTAATTTATCAACCTTTTTATCTTCTAGTTTAATTTCATCGAGTACAATATCTTTGGCTGGTACTTCGTAGGAGTTATCTTGTTTATATTTGAAAATAATCAACTTTCTTTTTTTCTTATCGAAAGATATTTTTTTTACAAGAAAAATTCTTGAATTATCTTCAATCAATATTGAGTATTCGGACATAGAAATCATTAAGACTTTTTAGAGGAAGCTTTTATAAAATTCAAAAATAACGGATGCGGCTGAAACGGCTTAGATTTAAACTCAGGATGAAATTGACAAGCAACAAACCAAGGGTGCTCTTTAATTTCTATTGTTTCTGCAAGCTTACCGTCAGGTGAAAGCCCACTTAGAATTAGCCCCTTTTTAGATAAAATATTATGGTATTTAGGGTTAACTTCATATCTATGCCTATGTCTCTCAAGAATTTTAGTTTTTCTATATGCTTCGGCAACTTTAGTTGACTTCTTAATTTCACAGGGATAGTCTCCAAGTCTCATATTCCCCCCTTTAGAATCAAGATTTTTTTGGTCTTCCATAATATCTATAACAAAATCTTTAATTTTTCTTCCGGATTCTCTAGAGTTAGCATTTTTTAAATCACAAACATTTCTAGCATACTCTACAACAGCCATTTGAAGTCCTAAACATATGCCAAAAAAAGGAATATTTTTCTCTCTTGCATATTTGATTGCAGAAATCTTGCCTTCAAAACCTCTATTCCCAAATCCACCTGGAACCAGAATTCCGTCACAATCAGAAAGAAGATTTTTTGGTGTTTCCTTTTGCAAATCTTCAGAATCAATATAATTAATCTTAAGCTTTACATTATTATGAAAAGAGGCGTGATAAAGCGCCTCATGAAGGCTTTTATATGCATCTTTTAAATCTATATATTTTCCAACTACGCCAATAGTAACTTCTTTCTTTAATTTCTTAATCTTTGAAACTATATTTTCCCACTTGGAAAAATCTGGCTCTTTAGTCCAGATTTTAAGATTTTCTAGGATGATGTCATCCAGCCCCTCTTTATGAAGAACAAGAGGTATTTCGTATATTATATCAACATCTTTTGCTGTGATAACTGACTCCACATTTAAATTACAAAAAAGCGCTATCTTCTTCTTGATATCATTAGATAAAAACCTATCTGTTCTACAAAGTAAAATATCTGGCTGAATTCCTATTTGAAGAAGATCCTTAACACTGTGCTGAGTAGGCTTTGTTTTTAATTCACCTGCAGCTGTTAAATATGGAACATAAGTCAAATGAATGAATATTGCATTTTCCCTACCGAGCTGGGACCTAATTTGTCTTATTGATTCTAGAAAAGGTAGGCTCTCTATGTCGCCAACTGTTCCACCAATCTCAACTATAGAGACATCCTGTTTTTGCTTCAATGAATAAATTCTTTTTATTATCTCGTCTGTTATATGAGGTATAACCTGAACTGTTTGACCTAAATACTCTCCCTTCCTTTCCTGAGAAATTACTTCGTCATAAACCCTACCGCTTGTCACATTATTTTCTTGAGAAAGGGATGCATTAGTAAACCTTTCATAGTGCCCCAGGTCTAAATCGGTTTCAGCTCCATCGTTTGTAACAAAAACTTCTCCATGTTGGTATGGGTTCATAGTTCCTGGATCAATATTAAGGTATGGATCAAGCTTTTGCAGCGAAACTCTCATTCCACGTGCTTCCAGCAAGGCACCAATACATGCACTAGCCAGACCCTTTCCAAGAGAAGACATTACTCCTCCTGTTACAAATATATATTTCGTTACTTTCTTACGCATAGGACTTAATCTTATAATATTGAAAGTTTTCAATATTTACAAATTAAATATTTATTCTTTTCATTAAATTCTTTATAGCCTCATATCTATGACTTATTAAATTTTTTTCCACCTGAGATAACTCTGCGAGAGTCTTTCCAAATTTTGTAACATAAAATATAGGATCATACCCGAACCCAGAGATTCCTCTTCTCTCAGTAATAATTTCACCTGCACATTCTCCTTGGCTTATAATGATATCCTCTCTAGTTAAAGGGTTAAAATAAGCAATAGTGCAAACAAATTTACCTTTCCTATTTTGTGAGTTTCCCAATTCTAATAAGAGTTTTTCTATATTGCTATCATCAGATGCATTTACCCCTGAATATCTTGCGGAATGCACACCAGGTCTCCCACCGAGTTCTTCTACTTCTAATCCAGAATCATCAGTAATAATTGGTATTGGAGATTTATCTTTTAAATAATTAAGCTTTAAAAGGGCATTCTCTTCATAAGTTAAGCCAGTTTCGTCAACATCAAGTGTTAATTTTAAATCAGATATAGGTATTGGGTCAAAATGAGGTTGCAGAAGGGCTTTATACTCTGCAATTTTGCCAAGATTGCTAGTTCCTACTAATATTTTCATTTTAATCCTTCATTGGAGGCGCTGGGAATCGAACCCAGGTCCGGAAATCAGCTAAATAGAGCCTCTACATGCTTATTTTAGCTTTAATTTAAAAATATCCCCTGTGGCTAAAAAACAAAAGATACTTCGATTCTCTTAAATACTAATAAAAAGTCAGAGAAAACATTTTTATCAGGCCTATATAAATGACATTGAAAAAAACCCTATAGGCAAAGTTATTTCCAATGTTGCTACTCTATTTTAGGCAGCAAGTTGATTGATTGGTTCTGCACTTATTGTGCGAGTGCCAGTTTAACGAGTTAGCTCTCGGCATGCAGCATCTAAATGCTCAATTTACGTCGAAACCAAATCGCCCCCAAACAATATATATTAGAACATATTTAGAGGATATTAAATACTTGTTTTATTTTTAAATTCTCTTTGAAGCTCTCTTTTAAGGTCTTTTTTCTTTAAATCCACTCTTTTATCATACAGCTTCTTACCCTTTCCTAGACCAATCTCAAACTTGATAAGGTTCTTTTTTGAGTAAACTTTTATAGGAACTAATGTGTAGCCTTTAATTTTAGTTTTACCAATTAATTTTCTTATTTCAATTTTATTTAACAGAAGTTTTCTGTCTCTGGTTTCATCATGATTAAAGTATGAGGAATTAGTATGCTTTGGTATGTAAGAATTTATTACATATAATTCACCTTTTTTTATAATGGCATAACTTTCTTTAATACTAATTTTACCATTCTTTATAGATTTGACCTCAGATCCTGAGAGTACAACACCTGCTTCGAACTTTTCTTCAATATGAAAATTTCTGTTTGCATTAGGATTGGATGAGTAGATTGCCATATTAGAAAAGTGTCATAACCCCAAATGCAGCTGAAATTGTAGTTAAAGGAGCCAGGTCTTCTTGAGTTTCTGTTGCATTTTTTAACTTTCTTACAGAATTAAGTGCATCATAATATAGCCTATCATCATTAATAAGCTTTCCTAAAGTTCCCTCACCAGAATTAATTTTAGATACTAAAGAATTTAAATTGCGGGATAAATCATTTATAGAATCATAGAGTTCCTCGTCATTAATTAGCCTACCAAGTGATCCATCACCAGTTGCTAATTTGTCAGTAAGCATATTTATCTTCTCTAAAGTATCTTTTGCTTTTAAATAAACAGATTTATCATTTATTAATAGTCCTAAGGTCCCATCCCCTTGATCAATTTTTTTTGTTATATTTGAAAAAAAATCCAAGCTTGATTTTAAATCATCATATATTGAGGGATCATTAACAAGTTTACCAATTGTTCCTTTTGAGTTGGCGACATTTGATACAATTATATTAAGATTTGATAAAATCGATTTGATTTGATCATTATATTCAAATAATTGGGAGTTAAACATATCAACTGTTTTATCTAATTTTGTTATAAGTGTATTAAAATCAACGGGTTTGGTTGATAGGATAACTCCACCATCACTAAGTATCCTAGAATTGGGAGACCCAAAAGTAATTCCTACATAGGTACTACCAAGAAGGCTTGTCATATTAATCGAGGCAATTGAGTCATCCTTCAAAATAACTTCTTTGTCGACAGAAATTTCAACCGCTACATTTTGACCAGATAAAGTAATTTTCTTTACTCTACCAACTTCAACACCTGATAGCTTAACTTCATTGCCAACTCTAAGCTCACCAACAGAGGAAAAATAACTTGTATAAGTATTTTCCTTTTTTAAAAAATCAACACCTGACACGACTTCAAAAAGAATCAAGAGAGCTACGATTCCAAAAACAAAAAAAGTCCCAAGTTGCATTTTTTTATTCATAACAGATATTCTACCTAAATTGGCTCTAAAATTGCATTATTTGATTCTTTTATAGTATCTACAGAGCCTGAAATAATAATTTTACCATTCTCAAGTATTGAGATTTTATCAGCAATTGAATATGCAAAATTAATATCATGAGTTACTACAATTTGCGTTATAGAACTATCATTCTTAAGTTTTTTTATGATTTGTGCTATAACTTTTGTATTAATTGGATCAAGTTCTGCAGTGGGCTCATCATAAAGCAAGATATCAGGAGAAATAATTAAAGATCTAGCAATAGCAACCCTTTTTCTCATACCACCACTTAATTCAGATGGAAAGCTTTTTGCAGAATCCTGAATTCCTAAATCTGATAATATATCATATGCTTTATTAACTCTCTCATCTTTTGAACCAATACGATTCTCATCAAGAAATATAGTTATATTGTCTAAAACATTCAATGAATTTAAAAGAGCAGATGATTGAAAAATATAAGATAAAATTAAATCATTTTCATTAACCGCAATATTTAAATCCTTATTATCAATTAGAATTCTTCCAAGTTCAGGTTTAAAGAGCCCCATAATCATTTTTAATAAAACAGATTTACCTGTTCCTGATTTACCCAAAATTACATGGACTTCTTTATTCTTGAATTCACATGTAATTTGATCTATAACGGTCTTTCCTTCAAAACCTTTCGAAACATTATCTAATTTTATAGCCAAAAAATTCTTCATAATAGTCCCACAAGAATTAAAAATCTTGTTAAAAAGTAATCCAGTATTAGTATCGATATGAAAGATGCTACTACAGATTTTGTTACCGAGCTTCCAATCTCCCTTGGTCCACCTGAGGCAAGTAATCCAACAGAACAAGAAATAATCGAAATAGTTACCGCAAAAAATAGAGATTTAATCAGTCCAACAGCTATATCAGAAATAGTTACCACCTGACTTAAATCATTATAAAAAGATGAAAATGATACAGAAATAGTTTGATTCATTGAGGAAACTAGAGATCCACCAAGCCATCCAATTAAATCCATATAAATTACCAAAAAAGGTAGAGTTACTAAACAAGCCAGAAACCTAGGCAGTACAAGATATGTAACAGGATCTATCTTCATTGTTTCCAAGGCAGATATTTCCTCATAAATTTTCATAGATGAAATCTCCGCTGTTATAGAAGACCCAACTCTTCCTGCCATTAAAATTGCAGCCATTACAGGTGCAAGCTCTGTACACAATGAAACTCCAACAATACCTCCAATCTTATCTTCAATACCATAGCCTGACAACTGAATTCCTGTCTGTAAAGCCAGGACTGAACCAATTGATAATGAAATCAAAGCGGCTACAGGTAGCGTTCTATTTCCCATATCAAATACTTGGAAAAGAAACTTATCAACATTTGTAGAGAATGATTTAATTGATTTTAAGGTCTTCCATAAAAGATCTAAAAACTCCCCAATACCAATGGCAACCTTAGTAAAATTATTCATAAGCTTATAGGTATATATAATATTCTAATTTTCTTTTTCTCACCAGTCTCAAGACCTATCAAACCACCTAAAATATTAAATTTATTTGATGATGAATCTGATTCATTAGAAATAATGGGTAAAAGAATATTGATTGCAAATCTTTTTTTGTTTTCTATTTTATTATTTTTATAACTTATAAAATTAAATAGAATAGAAGTTTCAGACAGGGTGTTATCATTCCTTACTCGAATCAAAGACCAAAGTGGAGACCAGATTTTTCTCACTTTAACATTATTTGAGAAAAAACTCTCTACTGGGGAAAGTATTCGTAAATCATAGCCATTTAAATCAGAATCTTTAGAGTATATAGGCCAGAAGCTTGAAAATTCTTTTTTTATTTTATTCTCTCTTAAATCATAGTAAGTATCTTGCTTATATAAGAAAAATAAAAAACTTTTAGTTTTAAAATAATCAGTGCCCAGAATCTCATTTTTATATTTATATAAAGGCCAAAGAAAAAAACCTTTCTCAACATTTTTTGTTTTAACATAGGAATAAAATGGAAAGAACCTTTTACTTTTTATATTAGCTCCTTGCTTATATTGGATAAATGGCCAAGGCATATTGTAGGTTTTTTGGTTTCGTATCTTATCAACATAGACATTAAAGAATGGCCAGAGATAAGTCCTAGCTTCATGAACTGTTGAAGTTGATGAGAGATAAAATGGAAAATATGCTTTCTCCTCAAGATTAAGTCCTTTGGTCAAATCCCTTTTATAGCTGTAAAAGGGCCATAAGAAGAATTTGCTTTCTTTAACAACAGAAATCCCTTGATTATCAACCTTATTTACATATCCAAACAAAGGCCATAGCTTAAAACCTGATACGTACTTTCCTTCTGTTTTTGAAATAATTGGCCAAAGAAAATGTGTATTTTCCGAATTTTTTACTTTTGTTTTCAAATACAAGGGAAAAAATAAATAGTTTATCTCATCCTTTGTAAACTTATTTTTTAAGTTTCCATAAATTGGAAAAAAAGAAAAATAGTCATTTTCTTTTTTTCCAGACCATGAGATATCTAATATTGGGAATATAGAAAAATTTTTCTCCTGTAAGTTATCATAATCATTAAAATTCTTGTATTTTATTAAATAAAAAAAAGCTTGAAATTGATTTCGTTGATTATCTTCTTGATATCCAATAAAAGGATAAAGTATATCTAGAGATCTATATTTTAATTCATAGTTCGCCTCGTAATAAACTAGTGGTCTAAATGCATAAACTTTTGAGCCTGAATCTTTTTTAAATTCAAAGAATGGGCCAAAGAATGTCTCTTCATAAGCTAAAGAATTGGTAGGTATAAGAAAAATAAAAAGAAGTAAGATTATTTTTATTTTCATTTATAAATCCTCTTAACTCTTTTGCTAATACCACATATTATTTCATATGGAATGGTTTCACAGATTTCAGCTACTTCATTGGCTGATATTTTATCGTTACCAAAGATTGTCACATCATCTCCTACTTTAGGATTTCTGACATTAGAAATATCTATAATTGTAAGATCCATGCAAACTCTGCCTAAAATTGGGCACTCTATATTATTACAAATAACTTTACCTTTATTGGAAAGTGCTCGAGGTAAACCATCAGCATAACCAATTGGAATAACGCCTATCTTCATATTCCCCTTAGCTGTAAAGGTTCTCCCATAACTTATTGAATCACCCTCTTTTATATTTCTTATTTTTATTACTGAGGTCTTTAGTTCCATTATGGGATAAAAATTATTGTCATCAGAATAAAGGCCATATAAAGCTAATCCGGGTCTAATCATATTTAAATGAGAATCTTTAAAATTAAATATTCCTGAACTGTTTGCAATATGAAAAAAATCTATGCCGGTTATAGCATTTTTATAATCTGTAATAATTTTATTAAATTCCATTATCTGTAATTTTGTAAAAGAAGAAGTTTTTAAATCAGATTCCGGAAAATGAGTATAGATTCCTGTTAAAGATAAATTCTTATTTTTTTTAATAATATCAATTGATTCTGGGATTTCTTTAATTTCTATTCCTAGTCTATTCATTCCAGTATCAATCTTTAGATGAAAAGGAATATTATTTATATTTTTAAGAGAGTTTATAAAATGAAGCTGAGATATGTCATATATTGTAAAAACAATATCTCTTGAGATCGAGCTAATTATTTCCTCATTAGTTATTGAACCTAGAATTAAGATATTTGCCTTAATTCCCGCAGACTGAATCTCTATAGCTTCTTCATATGTTGCAACTGCTAAGTCATTTACGTTTAATGATGTAAGTTTCTTGCTAATTTCAACCGAACCATGTCCGTAAGCATTAGCCTTGACAACCGCAAGTATTCTTACTCCATTTCCAATTTTTTTTCTAATGCTAGCAACATTTTTCTCTAAATTTGTTAATTTAATTTCGGCAAATGCAAATGACATTATTTTCTAAATCTAACATAGATGAATTTATTTCTCGAATTGTCTATATTAGTCTTATTTTATGATATATTTCATTTAACTCTAATGTCATTCACAACAATAGAAAAAAAGGCAACTACAGTAGTCAGTCTTATACTATCATTGAGATTACTAGGCCTATTCATGCTACTTCCAATATTCAGCATTTACGCTATTGAATACGAAAGTTCAAGTATTTTTCTTGCTGGTATTGCAATTGGAATTTACTCGTTAGCTCAAGCTATTATGCAAGTTCCTTTAGCCTATTTAAGTGATAAGTTAGGAAGGAAAAAAATTGTATTATTCGGACTTTTTTTGTTCACAATAGGGAGTTTGATATGCTTTTTTTCCTCTAATATAAATATGCTAATAATAGGCAGAATAATTCAAGGTTGTGGTGCAATCAGTTCAGTCGGGGTTGCGACGTTATCAGAAAATACTTCAAAAGATAATAGAGCAAGTGCTTTTACAATTGTGGGACTCTCAGTTGGAATAGCTTTTGTGATCGGCTTTTTAATAGGACCAATTATATCTTCAATTTTCAATTTCAGAATTCTTTTTCTATTATTATTTTTCTTTGGAATATTAGCAATAGTCACAACTATAATTTTTTACCCCGAAAAAATAAATACTTCCCATGATAAAATTGATAAAAAAGAATTTAGATTTTCCAAGGACATAATTAAGATATATCTCGCTTCGTTTATGCTTTCTTTAATTTTAAGTATTTTTTTATTTATTTATCCGCTTTTTTGGCAATCTTCTCAGTCTTCAGAAGTAAACCTTTCTTTAGTATATTTAATAATTTTTCTTCCAGCGGCAATTTTTATATATCCTTCAATAAGATATCTTGAGAAAAAAAATAAAATAGATTTGGCTATCATGTCTGGTTGGGTTCTTCTTTTGATAGGATTTATTTATTTCTTACTACTCGGAAGTAGTGAGATGACTTTGTATATTCTTGGAACTTTCTTTTTTCTTGGAATAACAATTTTTCAATCTGTTTTACCAAGCTTATTATCTTTATATGTATCAGAAAAAATGAGAGCTACTGGAACTGGTCCATATTATATCTTTAGCTTCCTGGGTCATGCGATAGGTAGTATCAGTGCAGGTTATATTTACTCAAAAGAATTAGTACTTGGTCAACCCGTATCTTTTATTTTAATTTTAGCAATAACATTGATTTTAGTTGTTTGGATGAAGATTGGAGTTCCAAATTACCAAAAAAGATTATAGCTAACTTTACATATCTAAAAGTCTTTTGACTCTTTCTTCCGTTGGGGGGTGTGAGCTAAATAGTTTGCCAACTCCACCCGAAATAGGGCTTATAATAAACATGTGACTAGTCGCTGTTTGTAATTCCTTATTTGATTCTTTTTGTTGTCTAAAGTCCAGATGATACTTTTGAATTTTTGTCAATGCACTGGCAAGAAATTTAGGTTTATCTGTAATTTGAGCTGCCGTACTATCTGCTTTATATTCTCTTGTCCTTGAGATAGCCATTTGAATTATTAATGCAATTAATGGGGCTAAAATAGCAATTAAAAGGTTCCCTATAAGGCCGCCTGAATTTCTATTTCCTCTAAAGGCACCAAAAATTAACCCCCACTTAATCATACTGGCTATCATACTAATTGCTCCTGCAAATGTTGCAGCTATTGATCCAATTAATATATCTCTATTTTCGATATGTGCTAGCTCATGTGCCATAACACCTTCAATTTCCTCTAAATCAAGGATATGTATTAGCCCGGATGAAAGCGCAACAACAGAGTTGCTTTGATTTCTGCCAGTAGCAAATGCATTAGGTTCATCTGCATTATAAATAAATAGTTTCGGCTCAACTATATTGGCTTTTTTACATAAGTTTGAAAATGTTTGTTTGATTTCAGAAAACTCAGAACTATCAATTTCTTTTGCTTTATACATTTTTAAAATTATTTTATCTGAAAACCAGTAAGAACCTATGTTCATAACTAGAGCAAAAATGAAAGCTATTTTCATACCAGAGGCTCCGCCAAGATACTGTCCTATGGCAATAAAAAAAAGGGTCATTACTGTTAATAAAAAAGTTGTCTTTAGTGTATTTATTGTACTAACCTCCGCATGATTGCAAATTATTCTTTAATATGTACTTTTGATGATAATCTTCAGCTAAGTAATATTCCATCGCAGAAGCAACATCAGTTACTATTAACGGAGCTGAAGGTCTTTCCTTGTTTAGTTCAGATATTAAATTATTAGCTATTTTCATTTGGGCAGAGTCATAACAGAAAATTATGGATCTATATTGAGTTCCTACATCTGGTCCTTGCCTATTGAGTGTAGTAGCATCATGGATCTGAAAAAAGAATTCGCACAAAGACTTATAATCAATCAGATTAGAATCATATTTAAGCTTTACAACTTCTGCATGACCAGTAAGCCCAGAGCAGACATCAAAGTATGTCGGATTTTTAAATTTACTCCCCATATAGCCAACTGAAGTTTCGATAACTCCGTCTAGGTTCATAAACTTATTCTCAACACCCCAAAAGCAACCTGCTCCAAAAGTTGCATCTAAAATATTACTCATGTTATTAATTATACCTTCTTAAATTATTTTTGTGAGATTAAGTTTATCTCCCCAAATAGATAGGATTAATTCATCAAAGCATTTTTCATTTTTCTTGTAAAATTCATATTTTTCTATATTTTTTGCACAAAAATTAGCTTCGTTTAAAATTAATATATCTCTACGTATATTAGCGAAGAATAAATCCCAGAACTTTCCCGATTGCTCAACACCAGCACCATAAAAAGCCCCAGGTCCTCTAATCTCCATATCTTTCTCAGAAATCTTAAATCCATCTAAATTATTCTTAAATACAACCAATCTTTCTTTTGACAATTCGCTAATTTCATCGACCATTAAAATACAAGTGGAAGAATGCTTGCCTCTACCTATCCTTCCTCTTAATTGATGCAACTGAGATAAGCCAAATCTCTCTGGATTATATATCATCATAATACTCGCATTAGGGACATCAACACCAACTTCGATTACTGTGGTAGAAATTAAGACTTTAATTTTATTAAGTCTAAAGTCTTCCATTAATCTTTCTTTTTCCGAAGAAGCCAACTTTCCATGGATTACTCCGATATTAAAATCTTTCAACTCTGTTTTTTTTAATTTTGAATATAACGACTGAGTATCTACTAATGATTCATTTTCTATATTTTCAGATTTATTAATTAATGGGCACAGAATAAAGGCCTGCTTATCATTTTTTAATTCATTAATTAGAAAATGATAAACTTTTTTAGAATCATTAATATTTGCAACCTTTGTTGTAATCATCCCTCGATTCTTGGGCATCTCTTTTATCTTTGATATGTCATAATCGGCAAAAAAAACATTTGATAGGGTTCTAGGAATTGGAGTGGCTGTCATTACTAAAACATCGGGATTACCACCTTTTTCAGTCATTAATTTTCTTTGTAATACCCCGAATCTATGTTGCTCATCTATAACCACCATTCCCAAATTTTTATAATTTACACCTTCTTGAAATAGCGAATGTGTTCCCACGACAAATCGAGCTTTACCTGATTGAATTCTCTTTTTTGCTTCTTCTTTTTCTTTTTTATTTAAAGATGATTTAAGAATTACAATTTCCTCTTCATCTATAAAATTCTTTAAATAAAGAAAATGTTGGTCTACTAGAATTTCAGTTGGGGCAATTAAAGCAGATTGATAACCACTGTCATAACTAATAGCCATAGATAATAAAGCTACAATCGTTTTACCGCTACCTACATCACCTTGTAGCAACCTATTCATTTGTAATTTAGATGTCATATCAGAGATAATTTCCTCCAATACCTCATATTGTGAAGAAGTTAAAGAAAATGGAAATTCTTTCAATATTTTCTCATACAAACCGTTGTTCTTAACAGGAGTATGTTTAAAACCTACATTTTTCGGTTTGGATTTTTCTTTATGTTTAATACCTAGACATAAAATTAGAAACTCAAAGAAAACAAAAGTTTTATGTGGTACTGATTTGTATATATCTTCAGAAGAATCAATATCAATTAAAGGACTTTGTTGAGATAAAGTTGGCTGATGAATAAATAAAATTGATTCAGAAATTGAACAGAGATTATATTCTTTCTTTATATCTTTAGTAAAAAAATCAAGACTCTCCAAATCGGAATAATTAGCTACAGTTTTCAACATATTGGACAATCTATTTTGAGTTAAGCCTTTCGTTAAAGGGTATATTGATGAAATTTTGCCAAAAACGCTATCAGTTTCATCAAAATCACTAATAATAATATTTTCTGGTTTTGGATTAACAATTTGAAGATATCTAGAACTAGAACTTTTTACAGTTTTCCCAGAAATAATAGCAAAGTTTCCAACTTTAAAATTATCTTTTAAGTACCTGTAAAAGGGATTAAACCAGATTATTTTAATCCTACCGTAATCATCCTCTAAAATAACTTCATAGATTCTTGTTCTAGCCCTTAAAAGATTGGATGAGACAATTTTACCCTTTAAAGTCACCTCTTCATTTACTGATAAATCTGATATATTTTTAGTATTTCTATAGTCTTTATAGTATCTAGGAAAGTAAAAAGCTAAGTCTCTGATATTTTGAATATTAATATTTCTAAAGATTTCTTTTAGTTTTGGACCAACCCCTGGAAGAATAGTCAAATCAGATGAAAGTTTATATTTAGAACTGCTCATTTTCTGGTTGAAAACCAATATTGGAATAATAGAAACCTATATCTTTCATTTTCTGCTTATTATATAAATTTCTTCCATCAAAAATAACCGGGGACTTCATTAGGTTCTTGATTCTACTAAAATCAGGTTGTTTATATTCGCTCCATTCAGTATTAATTATCAAGGCATCACAATCTTGCAATATAATATAATTATCATTAGAAAAAGTTATCGAATCTGAAAATAAATTACTGAAATTTTTTGCCGCAACAGGATCATGTGCAACAAGTTTAGCTCCAGCACCTAATAAAAACCTGGCTATATCTATTGAAGGTGCTTCACGAATATCATCGGTATTAGGTTTAAACGAAAGACCCCAAAGGGCAAATTTTTTATTTTTTAAGTCACCAAAGTACTGTTCTATTTTTTTAAAAAAGTTAATTCTTTGATTTGCATTAACATTATCAACTGCTGAACAGAGTTCCATTTTAGCCGAGTTTTGTTTTCCAATATCTATTAGTGATTTAACATCCTTAGGAAAGCATGATCCTCCATAGCCCAATCCAGGAAAAATAAAATGTCTCCCAATTCTTTTATCTTCTGACATTATTTTTCTTACACTCTCAATATCTGCTCCAACTTTTTCGCATAAATTTGCAATTTCATTTATAAAAGAAATCCTAGTTGCAAGCATAGCGTTAGACGCATACTTTGATAGTTCGGAAGATTTAATATCTACAACAACAAGTCTAAACTCTTTCCTAATGAAAGGTTCATAAAGCTCTTTTAATTTTTTTTCTGCTTTTGCAGATTCAACTCCAACAACAATCCTATCAGGGTACATGAAATCATTTAGAGCTGATCCTTCTTTTAAAAATTCTGGATTGGAAGCTACATCAAACTCTTGATCAGTATTGCCTGATATGAGATCTTTGACTAAATGTGTAGTTCCTACTGGAACTGTGCTTTTAGTAACTATTAACTTATAAGAATTGATATATTTCGATAATTCTGTTGAGGCACTTTTTATGTATTCTAAATTGGCAGAACCATCGTTATTTGGTGGTGTTGAGACTGCTAAAAAAATTATTTCTGAACTTTCTATAGCTGACTTGTAATCAGTGGTAAATTGCAACCTATTGGACATAATATTCCTTTCCACGACCGAAGAAAGGCCTGGCTCATAAATTCCAACTTTTCCTTCTTTTAAATCTGCAATTTTTGATTGATCAATATCAAGACAAATGACATTATTACCTGAGTCAGCAAGACAAGATCCTGTAACTAAGCCAACATAGCCAGATCCAATAATACAAATGTTCATAATTGCATATTATCTCTCGATAAGACCAAATTGGCAAATTTTTTCCATCTTGCAAGTAAAACATCGCGGCTTCTTATAAGTACATATTTTTTTGCCAAAATTTGATATATTATTTGAAAAAAAAGTAATATCGGAAATATTTAAATTAAATCTATTTCCAAAACAAATTTCTTTTATATTTTTATCATTAAAACCCAAACGTAAAAGGACTCTTTTTACGTGAGTATCCATCAAGAAAAACTCAACCTTTGAAGTTAATGTAAGATATTTCTTAGCACCCTTATCTCCAATACCCGGAATCTTTAATAAATCCTTATAAGATTTGATAAACTTTAGATTATATGATGTTTTTACAATATTAACAAAAGCTATCAGTCTTTCTGACTTGACCTTATAGAATCCAATAGATTTAATAATTTTTCTTATTTGAATTAAATCAACTTTAATAAATGATTCAATAGTAGAATATTTACTAATTAGCTTTTTGCTTAAATCATAAGCTACTTTTTCTTTTGCACGGGAAGAAAGAATCAAAAAAACTAAAAGGTGAAATTTATCTCTGAAGACAAGTTCATCTACATGAATAATCGATAAATCAGAAAGATAAGTATAGAGTGCTGAAAAAACAGATTTATTCAAAAAAGACTTTACCCGTCTCTTTCGGCAGGGCTTAAACTGTCATAATCAACTTCTTTAGCTTTATCAATAAAGCTAATCCACTTATCAGGCAACTCATCTTCGTGATGAATTGCTTGAACAGGGCATGGATCTACACAAGCTCCGCAATCAATGCATTCTTCAGGATTTATCATTAATTGAGAACCTACTTCATAGATGCAATCAACCGGGCAAGCTTCTACACAGGCTTTGTCTTTTACATCCTTACAAGGTTCTGCTATCACATAAGGCATAATATATCTCCTATTTAAATATTGTATCAAATTTTTCTAATTTTGCAAGAAAAAAGTCAATGTTTTAGGGCACTTATGTGGATGCGTGATATCCACGATATGACACATCCATAATATATTTAATCTATATCAGAAACTTCTTCTTTCTGTTCAAGGACTTTTATTTTCTCAATAACAACCGAGGTTTTCTCGTATTTAATATAAATATATCCTAAACTAATGCTTGTTATTATAAAGATAGTTCCTAGCCATTTAGTTAATCTTCTTAAAAAAGATGATGAATCTGCGCCAAAAACAGATTCAGAAGAACCTCCAAACATTGACCCCAAATCATCGCTTTTAGATGGTTGGAATAGAATAGATAGAACCAATAGGATTGACACGATTCCATGAAAAATAATCAATGAACTTTTAATTGTTTCTATCATTTTACAACCTTCATTACAATATCACAGAATTTGTCACAATCCATACTTGCATTTCCAACAAGCACTCCATCTACATTATGGAGTTTAGATATTTGGCTAATATTATCAGTATTTACGCTACCCCCATATACAATCCTGGGTAATAATTTTGCAGAAGGAAACATGGACTTAAGTTCATCAGAAATAAAATTATGGACGCTTGATATATCATTCACACTTGCTGCTTCACCAGACCCAATAACCCAGATTGGTTCATAGCCAATGACTATTTGGGGTATTAAATCTTCACTTACTCCTCTTAGACCTCTATAAAGCTGATCAGCAATAGATTCAAAAGTTTTCTTTCTTCTCCTTTGCTCGAATGATTCGCCAACACAAAGTATAACCTTAAGCCCTTTTTTGATTGAGCTTAAAACCTTTTTATTAATCATTTCATTTGTTTCTAATAAATATTGTCTTCTCTCCGAATGACCAATCATTGCCCAACTACACCCCATGTCCAAGAGCATCTTTACCGAAACCTCACCAGTATATGGACCATCATTTTCCCAAAAAACATTTTGAGATGAAAGCTCTATTCCTGATCCTAAAATCATGGCGTTGACATTGCCCAGATAAGGTAGAGGTGGCGCTAAAACTACATCTACAGAATCTTGAGGTTTTAATTTAGATAAAATTCCTTCCACTAGAAGCCTAACCTTATTAGAATTAAGATTCATTTTCCAGTTAGCAAATACAAGTTTATTTTTATTCATAACAAAATAACATTATTTTAAGCTAAGTATATTCTTTAATATACTCTCTCATCTTATCAAGTCCAACTTGAATATTTTTTAATGAGCTTGAATAAGAAAGACGAATATATTTTTTAAAACTAGGTCCAAAATCAATACCTGGTGCAACTCCAAGACCAACTTTATCTAATATATCCATAGATAAAGTCAGAGAATCATCTGAAAATTTACTCATATCAGCAAAAGCATAGAAAGCAGAGTCCGGATTATATCCTAAATCTATACCCATATCGTTTAGGTTTGAGACCATGAAATCACGTTTTCTTTTATAGCTATTTATCATTTTAGCTATATCATTGTTATTAATACTTAGTGCACCAATAGCAGCATACTGTGATACTACTGGGGCACATATGTACATATTTTGTTGCAATTTTTGAATTCCTCTGATTAGCCTCTTTGGTAGAACTAAATAACCAAGTCTCCAACCTGTCATAGAGTAGAATTTGGAAAAACCATTGATAACTATTGAATCATTTTTATATTTCAATATTGTATCTGGACTTTGAATATAATTAAGACCTTGATAAATTTCATCAGAAATTATATTTATATTTAAATTAGACAAAAAGCTCATTACGTCTTTATTTTGTGAAACACCTGTTGGATTGGAGGGTGAGTTAATAATGAGTGCTTTGTCTTTCTCATTGATAAATTTTTTCAGCTTGATAGTATCAATCTGATATCCATCTTCAACAAAAGTTTTAAAGATCCTAACTTTTCCTCCCAAGATTTTAATTAATTGTGGGTAGCATGGATAATATGGCTCAACTAGCACAACCGGGTCTCCAGTTTTAATTAATGCCCTTAAGGCTAATATAAGTGCAGCAGATGAGCCTGTTGTAATGATAATCTCGTTTTCTGAGATATTGACTCCAAAATCATTTCTATATTTCTTGGCAATTTTTTTTCTCAAAGATGTCAACCCTAAGCTACTAGAATACTTATCATTGCCACTATTTATAGATGACTTAGCGTAGCTTCTTATCATTTCATGGACTTTATTAGTAGGCTCGCCTATTTCTAGATGAGTTATTTTTCTTCCTTTCTTCTCTAATTCTTGTGCTTTTTCTAATATCTCCATTACATAGAATGGTTTAATTGAAGATAATAAATAATTATTCATTATTGTATTCTATTAGATAAAAATAAAATATAAAGCAAAAGGATTGTTTTAAATTAAATATATAGGTATTATAAATTCTTAAATTTGGAGTAAAAATGTCTAGAGTTTGTGATTTAACAGGAAAAAGATATATGTCTGGCAATAATGTAAGTCATGCCAATAATCGAACACGTAGAAAATTTAATGTTAACTTAAGGTCAGTTGTTCTTGAGAGTGAATCTTTAAAAGAAAAATTTAGGTTAAAGATTGCAGCAAGTACAATGAGGACTATATCAAAAAATGGTGGATTTGATAAGTTCATAATTAAAAGTAGCGATGCTAAACTTTCAGAAACAGGTCTAAAAATAAAAAGAAAAATTAAAAAAGTCTTGTCCCCTATCAAGTAAATATGCCAGTCAAATACAAAGCTCTAGTGCTGTCTTGTATAGACCCAAGGTTTCAACCAATAGTTTTTGAATATCTAAAGAAAAGAAAGCTCGATGGAAAATATAGTTGTTTTACAATAGCAGGAGCTGCTATCGGAGTAACTGATAAAAAGTTCAAAAAATGGCATGATACTTTCTGGGATAACTTAAGCACTTCTATTGAGCTGCATAAAATAAACCAACTCATTGTGATAAATCACAGAGATTGTGGCGCAGCTAAAATTGCTAATGGTGATAAAGAATTTAATCCAATTAATGAAGAAAAAATCCATGTTAAATCATTTAATAAAATAAAAAAATTACTTAAAAAGAAGCACCCTAATTTAAGCATAGAGCTAAATCTAATCTCTTTAGACAAAAGTATAAAAAAATTTGAATAAAAAGTAACTGAAAGATTTAAAAGAAAACTATTATTTAAATTCTTTGTTTATTTTCTTCATAAATATATCTTTTTTAATTTGGCTCATTCTCTCCGGAAAGAGTATTCCGTCAAGATGATCAAATTCATGTTGAAAAACTACTGATTGGATACCATCAGGAACATAAATAACTTCTTTACCGGTCAAATCATATGCTTTGATCTCAATCTTTTCATACCTATAAACATATTCATAGAATCCTGGTATGCTAAGACATCCTTCTTTTGACTCGATTCTACCTTCCATCTTGGTTATTTCAGGGTTAATCAAAACAATAGTTTTTTCTTTATTCTCATCATCAAAGTCTAAGCAAACAAAAAACCGTTGGAGTATTCCAACTTGTGGAGCAGCTAGACCTATACCTTCGGCCGCCCTCATAGTGTCTACCATAATAGAAACTGTGGAAATGAAGTTGTCATCTACTTTTTCAACAGACACGCAATTTTTTAATAAAACTGGGTCTGGATAAATCTTAATATCCAAAACAGAATTAACCCTTCTTCTTATTTAGCTTCGTTATTAAATCTTTACTTGGTCTAAAGATAGGAAGTATCTTTTCGGGGACAAGAATAGTTTCACCAGTTTTTGGGTTCCTGCCATTATAAGAATCATAAGTCTTTGGAAAGAAACTACCAAATCCTCTAATCTCAATCCTATTATTATTCTTAATTGAATCTATCATAGATTCAACAAGAATATTGATTACATTCTTACTTAATACTTTATCTAGTTTAAATTCTTCACCGATAATATCTTCTAATTCAGACTTGAGCATATTATAATTAATTAATTATAAACAAAAAAAGTCAAGATTTTTTTAACTCTTGGTTAATACCCCGTAAGGGAATCGAACCCCTATTCCAAGTTTAGGAAACTCGTGTGTTATCCGTTACACCAACGAGGCTATATCAGCTTTAAATAATACAATCTTCATATATTACATAAATAATAAATAATATTGTACTAATAAGTTTTATAAATTATTATTTAAAAATGGAATTTCAAAATAAAGCTTTTTTTATTACTGTTACAAATAAATTTACTGGACAATTTTTTAAAGAATATCTCGTTGATGGACTAGATAGGGATTCAGTCATCCAAACAGTAATTTCAATATGTGCTATTGACCCTCTGAGCTATAACATAATAGCTGAAGAAGCACCTATAGAACAAGCTAAATCATGGATTGATGATAAATTTCCAAATGGCCAAAGTAAGCATAATGTAATAGATAAAGAGCAAAAAATTGTTGAGCTTATTTATAATCCTATGGGGAACCCTTATGGGTAAAAAATACTAAAGCTTACTTCTTTTCTTCTTATAGCCTTGTCTAACTTTAAATTTAGGCTCAGCCTTACAAATCACGTAAATTCTTCCACGTCTTTTAACAACTTGGCAGTCGGGGTGCCTATCTTTCATGCTTCCAATAGAACTTACAACTTTCATAGTCTTTTATTAAAACCTATTAGATATTTATTGTCAATAATTAATATTAATTCATTTTCAAAATAAATTACTTAGTATCCAATGAATATTTACCCTTAGGAAGCATGGTTAAAACTAAATTATGGAATTGCTTAATTTCCTCTCGGTGTCCGACACTAATGTAAGCAACTCCTAATTCATTTAGTATGTTATATAATTTTTGTTCATTATCAGAATCTAATGCACTAGTGCCCTCATCTAAAATCACAAAATCAGGCTTATTGATTAATATCCTAGCAAAAGCTAATCTTTGCTGTTCTCCAACTGATAGCACCCTTGTCCAGTCTTTAATTTCGTTTACGTTATGATCTTTTGTAAGCTGTGACAAGCCAACTTTATCTAAAGCCTTGTTTATTTCATCATAGTCAAAGTCATCTTGAGAATTAGGATAGCAAACCTGTTCTCTTAAAGTTCCAAGTAACATATAAGGTTGCTGAGGAAGAAACATTGTATTAGTTATATTAGGTTTTTTTATCAATCCTGAACCAAAATTCCATAATCCAGCAACAGACCTTAGTAATGAGCTTTTACCCACACCGCTTTCACCAACTATTATTAATCGATCTTTCTCAGATAACGAAAGCGTTAAATCTCTGATAAGTTCTCTATTATTATCCGGCGTTTTAACAGTAACTTTATCAAACTCTAGTCTATTTGACTGATCATATTTAATTACTTCTTCATTCTTAGTATCATTAGAAATTTTATTCAATGTTTTATCGAAGTTACCAAGCCTAAAAACACTTGCAGAAAACGCAGAGATACTTTCAATTTGGTTTGTGACTATTGAAAGTGCCCCAAATACTTGGAAAAAAGCAATCCAAGCTTGAGTTATCGTTCCAAAATCAATTTCACCTGAAAAGTATAAGGGTGCTACCAAGAGATAGACAGGAAACCTCATTAGGTTGGAATATGAAAACTGAAATAAGTCCACAATTGACTGCCAAATTATCCATAAATCATAATTTTTTAAAGCTCTAAAGAGCCTCTTGAGAACACTTTTAATTTCTTTCTTTTCTCCAGAATAAAACGCAATCGACTCAGAATTGTCTCTAACATGGACCATTCCATACCTAAAGTCAGCCTCTAATCTTAATTGATCATAGTAAATCTTAATCATTTTCTTTCCAGTATATATTGCAACCCAGGTACCTAATCCAACATAAACTAAAAGGCCTATAGTTAAAGTCTTAGAGATTGACCATAAAATTGCACTAAATGCGGTTACCGTCAAAATAGCTTGAAGGATATCTATTAAAAAACTTAAAGTAACCATTGTAAAATTCTTTATATCTTCTGAAATTCTTTGGTCTGGATTATCTATATCAGAATTTTGCGCATTGGAATCAAGTAGATAAAATGCTCTATTTGCAAAGTATCTTTCAATGAAATTATTTGTTAACCATTCTCTCCAATAACGACCAAACTTAAGTCTAGTGAATCTATAAAGAGATATAACTGGCAAGGCTACCAGAACTATTAGTCCATATACCCAAAGAAAATCCCAAAAAGCTGCTTCATTTCTGACATTAAGTGACGTATCTAAAAATCTAAATATATAACTTAAAGAAACATTTAAGCCTGTAACACAAAAAAGCAATGTCAATATACCAACTATTAACAGCCATGGCTTTAGCTTATCTTTAATATGAATATAATTAAGTCTAAAAATAAAAACCGTTCCTATGATAGTAGCAAAAGATAAAATAGATAGTTTATTGGATTGTAAATTCTCGACATATAATTTAAAATTGGGCGCTAATTCTGTCATAAAAGCAGGGAAGAAAAAATCGATAATTCCTCCAATGGCAATTATTCCAAAATAGCAAACAGACATTACAAATAAAACTGAAGAAATTAAAAGCAAAATTAATTTTAAGGATGAGCTGGCAACATTGAGTGGAAAAAAATAAGGCTGAGCTATACTAACAAATCTCTCTAGAAGCTCTTTGTTGAATCTGAAATTATCATTAGCCATATCTAATATTAATTGATTATTCTCCCCTTTTCATTATTTATGCGTCTAGCGGTATAGAAATAAACAAAAAAGAATAATAAAAAAGAGAAAAAAGATAAAAGTTGTCCCATATTAATATATGCGAAAATAATATCAGACTGTTTTTCTTTATAAAATTCTACGAGAAATCTACCTATAAAAGCTAAAGTTACAACAATCAAGGATATCCTTCCTGGTTCAAAAGAATTCTTAGACTTAAGGTTTGCAACAAATAAGAAGATAGAGAAATAAATAATACATTCGTATACTTGAACAGGATGTCTTGGTATGAGTTCATAACCTGAAAGTGGGAATGCTACGCAAAAAAAATATGAACATTGTTTTCCTATTATTTCAGAATTAAATAAATTACCTATTCGAATAAAAGATACAAAAATTAGAGAATTTAATATAAGACAATCAACGAATTTAAAAAAACTGCGAACCTTGACCTTCTTTCTAAAAATTATAAAAATATATATTAATGCACCAATAAAGCCCCCATGGCTTGATAGGCCCTGAAAACCTATAAATTCTAATGTTTCAAATCTGATAGGCAATAAAATTTCTAATAAATTTTCAGAATAATATCCATATTCATAAAATAAACAATGAAATATCCTTGATCCTATCAACATATATATTAATAAGTTGAGAAAAGTTTTATCTACATAATCCCTACTCAAATCATCGATTGACTCTTTATTGATTCTATATAGCAATAGAAAAAGCCCAACAGCGAAAAAAACAGAATAATATCTTATGGATATGAAATCTGAGGTAAACAAAAAGGGTGATTGATTCCATACAAGGAAAGAATTCATTTACAGATTCTCATTTAATTCAATCTCAAATCTTTTCTCTTCAAGTGCTTGTCGCTTCCTAATCTCAGCGCCGATTTTATTATTTTTTTCTTCTTTCTCAGTTACCAACTCAAGTGTAGGAACTTCTGTAGGCTTTCCATTAGAATCCATAGCAACAAAAACAAAATATGCTCTCGCGCATATCTCTTTTGCTTCATCATATCCTTCCCTTGTAACTTTAGTTTTTACCACCATTGAGGTTCGGCCTGTATAAATAACCTTAGATTTAAATTCGATGATATCTCCTCTATTAATTGGCTTATTGAATTGCATATCCTCTATAGAAGCTGTAACTGCCTTATGACTAGAAAATCTCCTCGCACATATCCCACCAACCATATCCATCATTTCGATTAATCTTCCTCCATACATAGTTCCATAATCATTGGTATCACTAGGAAAAACCATAATGCTACTCGTAGCTTCAGTAGATCTTTTCATTAGTCTATTTGACATTTATTAACTCCTAACAGAATAATATTTAAAATTTATAACATATAATTTAAAATTTTAACCTTTTTAATTAGTTTTTAACAATTATAATAATGAAATGAAAAAATTTACTAGTACTAATAGTTATATTGCCACACCTGATTTAGAGCTTGCAGTCAATGCTGCTATTAGCCTGGAAAAACCTTTATTGATAAAAGGAGAGCCTGGTACAGGGAAAACATTATTAGCAGAAGAAGTCGCGAAATCTATAGATACGGAAATAATTAAATGGCATATAAAATCCACTACAAAAGCTCAACAAGGTTTATATGAATATGATGCCATTACTAGGCTTAGAGACTCCCAATTAGGTGACTCCAGAATACAAGATATTTCAAATTATATTATAAAGGGTAAGTTATGGGAGGCTTTTCAGGCAAAGAAAAAAATTGTTCTCTTAATTGATGAGATTGATAAAGCTGATATAGAGTTCCCCAATGACCTACTCTTAGAATTAGATAAAATGGAGTTTTTTGTTTATGAGACAAAAGAAAATATAGTAGCTAAGAATAGACCAATTGTAATAATAACGAGTAACAATGAAAAGGAATTACCCGACGCCTTCTTGCGAAGATGTATTTTTCATTATATTAATTTTCCTGAAAGAGATGTTATGGAACAAATTATTGAAGTTCATTTTCCAAAAGTTAAGAAAAAACTTATAGCTGAAGCACTAGATATCTTTTTTGAGTTAAGAGAAATACCTGGGCTCAAAAAAAATCCATCAACATCTGAGCTAATAGACTGGATAAAACTTCTCCTTTCTGATGATATACCAAAAGATATCCTTCAAGAAAGAGATGAAAGTAAAGCAATTCCACCCCTACATGGTGCTCTCATAAAGAATGAACAGGATGTTCAAATGTTAGAAAGGCTAAGATTTATGCTAAGACGTGGTAAGTAATGTTAATAGACTTTTTTTTGACACTAAAGAAATCTGGAATTAAAACAACACTTAAAGAACTTCTTGATTTAATTAAAGCTCTTAAAATTGGAGTTATAAAATTCAAAACTGAAGACTTCTATTATCTAAGCAGATCAATAATGGTTAAAGACGAGAAATATTACGATAGGTTTGATAGAGCTTTTTCTATTTTCTTTAATGGAATGTCGGACTTGGACTTAAAATTTTTAGAGAATGAAATACCCGAAGAGTGGCTAAGGAAACAGTTCGAAAAAACTTTATCTAAAGAAGAAAGAGATAAAATACAATCTTTGAATGATTTAGAAGAATTAATGAAAAAATTTATGGAAACCTTTAACGAACAGCGTAAAAGACATCAGGGAGGAAGTAAATGGATAGGAACTGGTGGAACATCCCCTTATGGAGCATATGGGAGTAACCCTTTTGGTATTAGAATTGGACAAGAGGGTAATAGAAATTTCTCCGCCGCTAAAGTATGGGATAAAAGAAAATATATAAATCTTGACGATGATGTTGAGGTTGGCACCAGGAATATGAAAGTAGTTCTCAAGAAATTACGAAAATTCACTAGGATTAATGGTGAAGAAGAATTGGACATCAAAGAGACAATTAGGAAAACTGCAGATAATGGTGGATTTGTTGATATAAGGTTAAAACCGGAAAGAAAGAACCAAGTCAAGGTTCTTTTGTTCTTCGATGTTGGAGGATCTATGGACCCTTATATTAAGTTATGTGAAGAATTATTCTCAGCAGCTAAATATGAATTTAAGAATATGGAGTATTTTTATTTTCATAATTTTGTCTATGAAGGTGTATGGAAAAATAATGATCGAAGAGAAGATATAGTAAGTATTGATGATGTTATAAATAAATATGGAAGTGATTATAAAATTATATTTGTAGGTGATGCATCTATGGGTATATATGAAATTACTCATGTAAATGGTTCAATAGAGCATTATAATGACAAGCCTGGCGAGTCATATTTTAAAAGAATAAAAAACCATTTCGATAAGCTTGTATGGCTTAATCCGATTCCTAAAGATGATTGGGACTATTCTCAATCAATAGATTATACTAGATATTTAACAGAGAATAGAATGTATAATTTTACAATTGATGGTGTAAATAAAGCAGTTAAATATCTGTCAAAATAAATTTAGTTCCTAGCAAACTTTAAAATAATATAAACAACCATACCACTTAAAGATAGGTTTAATAATATATATGTCATCGCTAGTAGATAATTTTTTTGATTTATCATGGTTACGAATTCGTAGCTGAAAGTTGAGAAAGTGGTTAATGATCCCAGAAAACCAACAACAAAAAGTAACCTAATTGAATCTTTTATATCTAAGACGCTACTAATGAGATAAAAAAAACCAATAAGAGCAGAACCTATGAAGTTAACAATCAGAGTTGATATAAAAGGCTTATTTGGAAGTATGGTAAGCATCCAAATCCCAGTCAAATATCTAGCGATTGCACCAATAGCTCCACCCAAACCGACAACTAGAATTAAATTTATCATGAGCACAGCTCCGTTATAGAAATCTTGTCTTTATAAAATAAATCGGGATTTTTATCTCTTACAAAGCAAACTTCCTTATAAATTGAATATATTTGCTTCCAATCAGCAAGTAGTTTAATTTTTGGCTCATTTTTGGATGGCCTGAATTTGTTGTGCTCCCAAGCTATA